>JABLTH010019140.1_pt1 | contig 287544 bp, 304 predicted proteins | sample 7875711 | NCBI WGS metagenome assembly JABLTH01 (sample SAMN14941262, study PRJNA633318) | bioreactor metagenome | isolation source: bioreactor | place: China | collected 2019-03-05
ACCTTCACCATAGTTCTCATCGCCCACCACAATGGTGCCAATGCCGGCGGCTTTGTATGCACGCTGTGTGGCAGGTACCGGTCCGTATTCACCAGTGAGCTGGTTCTTTACGGTATCGGTTTTTTCGTTGAAGAAGTTGGTGGCGCCAATGAGCAGGTTATTGCTGATATTGTCTAAGTGACCACGGTATTTTAACCATTTACCCGCCATGCTGATATGGTCGGTGGTGCACTTGCCCTTTGCCTTGATGAGGAGTTTCAATCCATTAAGGTCGGTGCCTTCCCATGCTGCAAACGGATCGAGCAGCTGCAAACGGTCGCTGGTGGGCGATACTTTTACCTGCACGCTGCTGCCGTCTTCGGCGGGTGCCTGGTAACCGGCATCTTCCACAGCAAAGCCAGCGGGTGGCAGTTCGTACCCGGTAGGCGGATCGAGTTTTACCTGTTCGCCTTTTTCGTTGGTCAATGTATCGGTCAATGGGTTAAAAGTTAAGTCACCGGCAATGGCCATTGCGGTTACCATTTCAGGACTGCCCACAAATGCATAGGTGTTGGGATTACCATCGGCACGTTTTGCAAAGTTGCGGTTGAAGGAATGCACAATGGTATTCTTCTCTGCTTTCTCTGCACCCACCCTTGCCCACATACCAATGCAGGGGCCGCAGGCGTTGGCAAAAACAGTAGCGCCAATTGTATCAAACACTTTTAAAAAGCCATCCCTTTCAATGGTATAACGCACCTGCTCGCTGCCCGGTGTAATGGTGAATTCAGATTTTAATTTCAAACCTTTTTCACTTACCTGTTTTGCTAAGCTTACCGCACGGCTGATGTCTTCGTAACTGCTGTTGGTGCAACTGCCAATCAAACCCACTTCAATTTTGGTGGGCCAGCCGTTTTTAATGGCTTCTTCTTTCATTTTAGAAATAGGCGTTGCTAAATCGGGCGTGAATGGTCCGTTCAAATGCGGTTCCAGTTCGCTCAGGTTGATTTCAATTACCTGGTCAAAATATTTTTCGGGGTTGGCGTACACTTCTGCATCGCCGGTCAAATGTTCTTTGATGGCATCGGCTGCGGCAGCAATATCGGCACGGCCGGTGCTTTGAAGGTAACGGCTCATGCTTTCGTCATAACCGAAGGTAGAAGTGGTGGCACCAATTTCGGCACCCATATTACAGATGGTGCCTTTACCGGTACAGCTCATGGCAACAGCGCCTTCACCAAAATATTCCACCACGGCACCGGTACCACCTTTAACGGTGAGTATGCCGGCCACTTTTAAAATAACATCTTTGGGAGCCGTCCACCCGTTTAACTTGCCGGTGAGTTTTACACCAATCAGTTTGGGCATTTTCAGTTCCCATGGTAAACCTGCCATCACATCGCAGGCATCGGCACCACCCACGCCAATTGCAATCATACCCAGGCCGCCTGCATTTACAGTATGGCTGTCGGTACCAATCATCATACCACCGGGGACTGCATAGTTTTCCAGTACCACCTGGTGAATGATACCGGCGCCGGGTTTCCAAAATCCAATACCATATTTATTACTAACCGAAGCGAGGAAGTCGTACACTTCGCTGCTTTCGTTTTTAGCACGGTCCAAATCTGTTTTGCTGTCTACCTTTGCTTCAATCAGGTGATCGCAATGCACGGTAGAAGGCACGGCTACTTTAGCACGGCCACTCTGCATAAACTGTAATAAAGCCATTTGAGCGGTGGCATCCTGCATGGCCACGCGGTCGGGTGCAAAATCCACATAATCTTTTCCCCTTTCATAAGCCTTTGTGGCGGCACCTTCGGTAAGGTGGGCGTATAAGATCTTTTCGGTAAGGGTTAATGGTTTGCCTGTTACTTTACGTGCCGCTTCCACTTTGGCTGCAAAGCCAGCGTACGTTTTTTTGATCATTTCAATGTCGAAAGCCATATGATTATTTTGGTTTGTGCCCGCCGGCCGGCAGGCAGGTTTACATTTAAGCAAAGCGGGATGACAGAAAATTTACAATAAAGGGTAAATAATCATCATAACTTTGGGTGTGCAAATTTACTGAAACCGCAGCAGTATTTAAAGCGCTTGTTTATAGAAAAATAGTTATTAAATTAGCAATATGAACCGTTTCAGGTATTTTATAGAGATGCAGGTGTTTGGTGTGTGTACCGCCATTGGCGAAAAAATGGGTATTGCCACATCCACCATCCGCAAATATTTTATCTATATCTCTTTTCTCACCATGGGCTCGCCGGTGGTGATCTATTTTTTTGTGGCCTTCTGGATGAATGTGAAGCGGTATATTTTCAATGCAAAACGAAATCCGCTCCGGTATCTTTAAACCAAAAAACCACGCCAATCCTTCAAATCCTCTAAAACCAGTCTCCTTATTTTAATACAATGGTAGTACTGCATGTTCATCATAACAGTTATCACCGGTTGCTGCACGATATGGCCGCACAGCTGGGGATTAAGCATGATGCAGCAGCGGATTATTTAAAACTGCAGCCGCCGGTGGGTGAGGGCATTTTAAAAGCCATCAGTTTGTTCAACGACCTGGAAGTTTTACTGGTGGATGCAAAATATTTTGATACCCTCACTACCATCCGCCACCGGGATGAGCAGCGTTATTTTATTTTGCACTTTGATGATGTGTACATCACCGATACGGCCATGGTACGGGTGGATAATGAATCGCTGCTAAAAACAAATACCCGTCATTCGGTGGCAAGGCTTACCAGTAATTTATTCCAGAATACCGAAGAGCTGCCTGCAGGATTGCATATCAAAAGCATTAAAGTGCTTTTTACCGAGCAGTGGTTAAAAAAATACATGGGGCTGGATGCCGATGCGGATGTGGTGAAAAAATACCTCTCGCTAAAAACAGAGAGTTTTGATATTGAACAGCTGGATGCTGAATACCTGCGCCTGATGGAAGACCTGTGGAAAGTGCGGCAGGATGATCCGCTGCAGAACATGTACCTGCAAAACAGGGTAACCTTACTGGTAGAACGTTTCTTTTCCCGCCTGTACAGTAAAACCAATTTGCTCGAAGGCAGGTTTGATCTTACATCCGATACCATCAACCGCCTTATTACCGTGGAGAAAATGCTTGTGGAGGATTTCAGCAGGCTGCCGCCCACCATTGAACAGTTTTCCCGCATGGTTTCCATGAGCAGTACCAGTTTGAAAAAGAGTTTTAAAACGATGTATGGCGACAGCATCTATTCATATTACCAGAAACAGCGCCTGCAAAAAGCAAAAGAGCTGTTGCTGAGCGGCAAGTACAATGTAAGGCAAACAGCAGAGGCGGTGGGGTATCATAATGTTTCCAATTTTACTTCTGCCTATAAAAAACGGTTTCATAATGCCCCTGGTTCCATAATGCCCGCACAATAAAACCGCAGCCGCGGAGTTTTTTTGTAAATTGTACCTGTGTTCACTTACACTTATAAATACAGCAATCATATCGATTACCTGCATGAACTGGCGGCATATGCAGGCGTGCCCATTGTGAATAACCGGCTGGAGCTGCCGCCTGCCATCGGCACAGGTTATATTAAAGTGGTGGAGCTGGCCAACGGGCTGCAGGTACTCATCAACGAATGTGTAACGGTTACAGAAGTTACTTTTAAAAGGGAACCTGCACAGCACGAATCGTACACACTGCGTTTTGATGAAGTAAAGAACCTGAAAGAACTCACTTTGCAGATTGATGAAGAAAAGCTGAGCGAGGACTCGGTGGTGTATTCCGGCGCTTTTTTATCCAACTCCTTATACGGACTGGCCTACACTGCCAATGCCGGTATTGAAGACCGCTGTGTGAATATTTACTTCACCGCAAAATGGCTGGAAGAAAATACCGGCATTAAAACCAGTGATGAAGTGTTTAATAAATATTTCTCGCTTAAAACCGCTTCTTTAAATTTTGAGATACTGAACCTGGAATACCGTTCGCTGATGGAAGATATTTTTGAACTGGATTCCAACGATCCCATGCACCTGGTGATTATGCAGAACCGGGTAATGCTGATGCTGGAAAAATTTTTACGCAGTTTATATACCCGTTTAAAAGACGATGGCCAGGTGATGGCGGTAAATGAAGTCACGCTGAAGCAGATCATTAAAGTGGAATCGATACTGGTGGGCAATCTTTATGTGCAGCCGCCCACCATTCCTGTGCTGGCACGCACCGCCATGATGAGTGAAACAAAACTCAAGAATGTTTTTAAACAGGTATATGGCTACAATATTTACGAATATTACCAGAAGAACCGGATGCTGAAGGCCCGGCAATTACTGCATTCAAAGAAGATGTCGGTAAAAGAAGTGGGTACGGCGCTGGGTTTTAAAAACCTCAGCAACTTCACCATTGCCTATAAAAAGGAGTTCAATGTACTGCCCAGCGCCGGCTGATTTGTCTTTTCCGGTCATCAATGTGTCTGAATTACACATAATACATTAGATATTCTGTATATCTTTGCGGTAAATTTAAATGTCCCCGTTTTAAGATCTGACCGGGTTTGTATGCCAGTACAAAGTTTTGGTGAATGGTTTATCCTATATTATTGGCCCCAGCGTTTTCGTTGGGGTTTTTTTTATCCGCCGAAGCTTTAGCGAAGGCGGATTGTTCCCGAAGCTTTAGCGAAGGCGGATTGTTCCCGAAGCTTCAGCGAAGGCGGATTGAGTAGTGTGACACTTCAATCATCATTCAATTTACACAACCGCCTTGCGCAGTGTTACCAGTTTTTCCAGCAGGGGTTGCAGCAGATCCAAACGCAGCATATTGGCGCCATCACTTTTTGCAACAGCAGGGTTGGGATGTGTTTCTATAAATAAACCATCGGCACCTGTTGCAATGGCGGCTTTGGCAATGGTTTCTATCAGTTGCGGGTTACCGCCGGTAACACCGCTGGTTTGGTTGGGTTGCTGTAAGGAGTGCGTGCAGTCCATCACCACAGGAGCACCATGTTCTTTCATCCAGGGAATATTGCGGTAATCCACTACCAGGTCCTGGTAGCCGAATGTATTGCCTCTTTCGGTTAAAATAATTTTTTCATTGCCTGCATTGCGGATCTTTTCAGCAGCAAATTTCATGGAAGGCCCGCTGAGGAACTGTCCTTTTTTTACATTCACAATTTTATCAGTAGCTGCTGCGGCAAGCAATAAATCGGTTTGCCTGCAAAGGAATGCGGGTATCTGTAAAATGTCGACATATTTTGCTGCTTCGGCAGCTTCATCATGCGCATGAATATCTGATGTGGTGGGGAGTTGAAATGTGTTGCCGGTTTTTTTGATCAGTGCCAAACCATTTTCATCGCCCAGCCCGGTAAAGGAAGCTGCGCTTGTTCTGTTGGCTTTGCGGTACGATGCTTTGAATACATAAGGGATGCCCAGGTTTTTACAAATGGTATATACTTTATCGGCCACTTCCATCACCAGTTCTTCACTTTCCACCACGCAGGGCCCTGCTATTAAAAAGAAATTCTTTTCATCGTATTGCTGTTTGCTGAACAGGCTGGTTAAGTAATTTTTCATACGGCAAAACTACAATATTCGTTTTTCAATTTTACATTTACATAAACAACGGTCAAACTAAACTAAAACTATGCAAAAAGAAAAAATACTGGTGATTGGTGCCAGTGGCCAGATAGGTGTTGAATTAACGCTGGCGCTTCGTAAAATCTATGGCAATGCAAACGTGGTGGCCAGCGATCTGCGGGAAGAGAATGAGTTGCTTAAAGGAACGGGGCCTTATGTAAGCCTGGATGTGATGAACAAGGAAATGCTGCATGTGCAGGTGATCAGGCAAAACATCACGCAGGTTTATTTACTGGCGGCGATTCTTTCTGCCACCGGCGAAAAAAATCCTAACCTCGCCTGGAGCCTCAACATGCAAAGCCTGCTGAATGTGCTGGATATTGCAAGGGAAGAAAAACTCACCAAGGTATACTGGCCCAGTTCCATTGCAGTGTTTGGCCCAACATCTCCTAAAGTAAACTGCCCGCAGCAAACCGTGATAGAACCCATCACGGTATATGGCATCAGCAAATACGCGGGAGAGTTCTGGTGCAATTATTATCACCAGCGCTACGGGGTGGATGTAAGAAGCATCCGTTATCCCGGTCTCATCTCTTATAAGTCTGCACCCGGCGGCGGTACCACCGATTATGCCGTGGAGATTTTTCATGAAGCACTGGAGCGTGGCAAATACGAATGTTTTTTACAGGAAGATACTTACCTGCCCATGATGTATATGCCCGATGCCATTCGTGCCACCATTGAACTGATGGAAGCTCCTGCAGATAAAATATCGGTGCGTACCTCTTACAATCTTTCGGGTATGAGTTTTTCACCAAAAGAAATTTCGCAAGCCATCAAAAAACATATCAGCGGTTTTGATATAACGTACAAACCCGATTACCGCCAGGCCATTGCCAACAGCTGGCCGCAAAGCATAGACGACAGTGTTGCCAGAAAGGATTGGGGCTGGAAAGAAGAGTATGATCTGGATTCAATGGTGGGAGATATGCTGTTAAACTTAAAAAAATAACAGAATTCATTTCTGTATTCAGTTTTTTTACCAGACATTTGTATTAATTCTTAACCTGATTTATAACCTAAACGAAAATCAATCGTAACATGAAAAAATTAATTTTAGCCGTAGCGATTATGGCAACCGGAACTGCTGCATTTGCACAAAAAGATGAAGCTAAACCAAACATTGTTAAAGTTAACCCATTAGGCCTTGTTTTCGGGGCTGCTACAGTAGCATACGAAAGGGCATTATCTGAAAAGAGCTCAATTGTACTTGCTCCTTCATTTGGTGGTTACAAACTGGCCGGCTTCAAATATTCTTCTTATGGCTTTGGCGGTGAATACCGTTTTTACCTGTCTAACACAAAATCTGCTCCTGCCGGTTTTTATGCTGGTCCTGGTGTAGGTTTTACAACTGGTAAAATTAAAGTTGACGGTTCTTCAACTGAAGCTAAATTCACCTCTTTTGGTGGTAAAGCAATTATCGGTAACCAATGGGTATGGAGCAGCGGTTTTGTGCTCGACCTGAATGGTGGCATTCAATATTCTTCCTATTCTTACAAAGACAATGAAAATTCAATTTTCACTGGTTTGAAAGCAAGCGGCATTTTCCCTGCCCTGGGCTTCTCACTCGGTTACAATTTCTAATAAAAGGAAATGATTTTTATAAGGCCACGCTGCAAAGCGTGGTCTTTTTTTTATACCAGCTTGTGCTCGTAAGCGTATTTTATCAGCCCGATCACACCGGATGTTTTTGTTTTGCGGAAGATGTTTTTGCGGTGTGTTTCCACTGTGCGTTCGCTTAAGAAAAGCGCTTCGGCTATTTCCTTGTTGTTGTATTCTTTTTCAATCAGCCGGATGATCTCTATTTCCCTGGCGGTAAGATGTGCGTCTTCGTTTTCCTTTTTTCTTTCACCGGCCCGGGTCATTTCATGCAGCACTTCATCGCTGAAATAAATACCACCACTGCATATTTTATCCAGTGCGGTTACCAGCTCCTGCTTGCCAATATTTTTTAAAACATAACCTGCTATATCGGCATCTTCAATCATCTGGTTCACCAGGTCGCCCTGCCCGCTCATGGACAGTGCCAGTATTTTTATTTCGGGGAAATTTTTATGCACCAGTTTCGAAAGTTCGGCTCCGTTCATTACCGGCATCATTACATCGGTGAGCAGTATATCCACTTTTGTTTTTTGCAACAAAGCGGGCAGCTGTTCGGGGCGGGTGCATTCCAGCACCACTTCAAACTGATCGTAACCCTGCAGCAGCGATTTTAAACCATCAATCACGATCTGGTGGTCATCTACAATTGCCAAATAAATTTTCTGATTTTTCAAAATGCTGTTGCGGTTGATTATTGATGTTAAGGTAAATAAAATTATTTATTATTAAAGCGGTACGTGTATGGCTACCAGTGTTCCGTTGCCGGGTGTGCTGTCAAAATCAACAGTACCTTTTAAAAACTGTATCCTGCTGCGGATGTTCTTCAGTCCGATACCTTCAATTTTTTCTTTATCTTTTATCACAAAGCCCCTGCCATTGTCTTCAATGGTGGCAGCAATACCATCTTCATCCCTGATGAGTGAAATATCCAGCGCATTGGCGCCTGAATGTTTGATCACATTGTTCACACATTCCTGTATCACCCGGTACAATACGGTTTCCACGTTGCTGTCAAGCCTTTCATTCAGTCCCTCTGTATGCAGGTTAACTTTTAATACACGGGCATCTATCTTATCGATAAATTCCTTTACGGCGCGGGCCAGCCCGCTTTTGAGCAGGGCATTGGGCATCATCTGGTGGCTTACACTGCGTATTTCCTTACAGCATTCATCCACCATACTGATGACTTTTTCGTAGGAAACCTTTTGCTGTTCGCTCGAAAACGGGATATCTGCTTCAAATGCCGAAAGGTTCATTTTTGCGGCGCTCATCATTTGTCCCACACCATCGTGCAGGTCGGCGGCAATGCGCCTGCGTTCGTTTTCCTCGGCCACAATTACCGATTTGGTGGCAAGGTCCTGCTGGTGCATTACTTCCTGCTGCAGCTTTTTTTCCTGCTTTAATTTATAACGCCTGTAATAAGAGTAACCGAGTAAAACCGTTAATGCCAGCAAACCCAGTGCGCCGTAAATCCAGTATTGTTTTTTTGTGAGTTCAAATTTTTGCTGCTCTATCTGCTGTTGTTTTTTAGAGGTCTCGTATTTGGTTTGCAGGGTAGACAGCTGTTTGCTGATATCACTGTTGTAAATACTGTCGCTTTCGTCTTTATATTTTTTGTAAAAGCGGAGCGCCTGCTGCGCATCACCTTTTATTTCGTAATAACTGCTGAGGCCGTTGTACGATTCTATCACCGGTTCTTTAAAGTCAATTTCATTACCCAGCGCAATGGCCTTGTTGTAGCTGGCCAGTGCGGCTTCGTAGTTTTTTTGTTTTAAAAAGATATTGCCGCCATTGGAGTAACAGGTGGCCATGCCTTTTTTATCGTTTTGCGACTGGCGGATGGCAAATGCCCTGTCATTATAAATTTTGGCAGAATCGTATTGCTGTGTATCAAAAAAAACATTGGAGATATTGCTGAATGCATTGCCAATTCCCCGCTCATCTTCCATCTTTTCCTTAATGCTTTTACTGAGGCGGTAATAGTACAGCGCCTTTTTATAATTCTTTGCAAAATAATAGGCCTGCCCCAGGTTATTGTAGTTGTAACTTATCAGCAATGAGTCGTTGATCTTTTCTGCGATAGACAGGCTTTTGCCAAAATATTCGGCTGCCTTGTCAAACTGGTGCAGCCCTTCATTAAAAACATTACCCACCCAGATATAATCGCCACTCAGTCCTTTCTGGTCGTTTGCTTTTTCAAATTCGGGCGCTGCGGCTAAATAATATTCCAGCGCCTTGCTGTAATCATTCTTGTCGTATTGAATATTACCGAGTGAGCGCAGGCAATAACCACGGCCGGAGTAGTCGTTTATTTTAGTGCGTATGGCCAGCGACCGGTTAATGAGTTCTTCGGCCGCATCATTTTCGCCATTCAGGTTCAGGAACACACCTTTGTTCATCAGCAGCAGGCTTTCGCCTTTTGCAAAACCTGTTTTGCTTGCCAGTGCAATGCCCTTGTTCACGTATTCCATGGCTTTGGCACTGTCGTACTCACGGTACTGCACAAACAGGTCGTTGTACAGCATTACTTTGCCCGTGTCTGTTTTTTCCGATGGCAGTTTTTGAATAAGGGCGGCGATTTTTTCCTGGTTTTGTGTAAACCCGGGAGCGGCGTATAATATAACAGCGAGTAAAAGAAAATATTTTTTTACTGTCATCTGGTGCAGGTTAGCTTATATCAAATGGTGATTACCACCCGTAATATAATGCTAAATACTAAAACAGCACTTCCTTCATGGTATAAATGCCTTTTTTGCCGGGTAAATATTCTGCGGCAAGCACAGCGCCTGTTGCAAAACCGGTACGGTTATGTGCAGTATGGATGATCTCGATATCATCAATCACCGAACTGTATTTGATGGAGTGCGTGCCCGGTGCCGGGTCGATACGTTTGCTGATGATGGAAAGTTCGGCAGGTGTGGTTTCGGTTTCATTCACCCATTTGTTTTTGCCGGGTATTTCTTCCAGCACCTGTTCGGCCAGTGTGATGGCGGTGCCGCTGGGAGCGTCTTTCTTTTGTGTGTGGTGTATCTCTTCCATGCTTACATTGTAAGATGGCTGGTTGCGCATCAGCTGTGCCAGTTTTTTATTCAGCTCAAAAAATATATTTACACCCACGCTGAAATTGCTTGCGTAGAGCAAAGTGCCATTCAGTGAGGTGCATTTGTTTTTTATTTCATCCCATTTTTCCAGCCAGCCGGTGCTGCCGCTCACAACAGGTATGCCCGCATCCAGGCATTTGGAAATATTTTCCACGGCGCTGTGCGGACCGGTAAATTCAATTGCCACATCGCACTGCTGCAGGCTGGCTGCGGTAAATTCATGCAGGTTACTGATGTCAATTTTCAATGGCACGGTATGCCCGCGCTGTAATGCAATTTCTTCAATGGCCTTGCCCATTTTGCCGTAACCTATTAATGCTATTTTCATTTTGCAAAAGTATTGTAAACCGGGAGATGTTTTTTTGAAATATTTTTCCCGATGTGCAGCACCAGGCTGATGCCATTGGTGTTTGCCACCGGGCTGTAGCCTGGTTTTATTTCTACCGTTAAATTATCACTTACATCAAAAGTTTTCAGGTGTGCATCCACGGTGGCATCCACCACGTTCAGTCCCCAGAAAGCCAGGAAGAACAGCACCGAATAATCCACATTCTGCCTTACTTCATTGCGGAAAGTTTTAATGCGGTCGGGCTGGCTGCGTACGCTGTAGTAAGGTTCCGGTATCAGTATATCATTGGATGCAATGGTATCGCTGGCGAGCTTGTAAGCATTATTGGCTTCTTTAAACTGCTTCACATTCCTGAAAAAAATATAGGCTGTGGTGCCCAGGGCGCCATACACCAGCGGCAGTTTCCAGTATTTTTTATTGGTGATCTGTCCCCAGCCCGGTACAATGGCCGAACGCAGTATGGCGTATTTGGGTGAGTAGGGTTTGGTGGTATCGATATGAAAGATGTTGATCTTTACTTTTTCTTTTTTTGGTACTGCCATGTTTGTTGCAGCAGTATCCTTCTGGCAAAAAACAAATGCCGGCGATAAGAGTAAAAGAAAAACTATGAGAATGCGGTAATTCATGCCTTTACGGATTCACGGCTCAGCTTACTTTTATTTTCAGCTTTTCAAGCAGCCCGTTCAGTTCGTTGAGCGAAAAATATTCAAAGGTTACAGAACCATATCCTTTTTTGTTGTGTGTCATTTTTACTTTGGTACTGTATGCCGAGGCTAAATTATCTTCTATCTTTTTAAATTCCGGAGGCAGCCCCTGTTTTACCGCAACTTTAACAGCGGGGTGTGGTGTGTACATGTTCCGCACCAGTTCTTCTGTTTGCCTTACCGAAAGGCCTTTCTTTTTTATTTCGCCAAAGATGAATAATTGTTTATCCACCACATCCACGTTAATGAGCGCCCGTGCATGACCCATGGTTAAAGAACCATTTCTTACCGCCACCTGTATATCGGGTGGTAATTTCAGTAAACGGATATAGTTGGTAACGGTACTCCTGTCTTTGCCCATTCTTTCGGCTACCTGTTCCTGTGTGTAATCCAGTTCATCCATCAGGCGTTTATAGCTCAGCGCAATTTCTATGGCGTTTAAGTTTTCACGCTGCAGGTTTTCCAGTAAGGATAATTCCAGCAGCTGCACATCATTGGCCTGGCGTATGTACACCGGCACATCTTTTAACCCCGCAATTTTAGAAGCCCTGAAACGGCGTTCACCTGCAATCAGCCTGTATTTACCACTGGGTAATTTTGAAACTGTGAGCGGCTGAATGATGTCGTGCATTTTTACCGAAGCAGCCAGTTCGCTCAGTGCTTCCTCATCAAAATCATGACGCGGCTGTTTGGGGTTTACTTCAATCTGGTCAAGCGGGATGCGCAGGATACCCGTGGCCTGTTCCACCACTTCGGTTTTTAAACTGCCGGCGGTGCTTTTAAGGTCGGCATCAATATTCTGCAGCAGGCTGCGTATACCTTTTCCTAATGCGTCTTTTTTATTGGGAGGGGTCATTGAATTGTAAGTTTTAAGTTGTAAGTGGTAAGTTCTGAGTTTTGCAATTTTAATCACTTATAACTTAGAACTTATGACTTATTACTCTAAAATCCTTTCTTCTTCTTTTATTTTGGTAAGATTGTTTTTTTGTAAAATTTCTTTGGCAAGATTTAAATAGTTGATGGAGCCCTTGCTATCGGCATCATATAAAATAACCGGTTTGCCAAAGCTGGGAGCCTCACTCAGCCTGGTGTTACGGTGAATGATGCTGCTGAACACCAATTCATCAAAATGCCGGCGCACTTCGCTTACCACCTGGTTACACAAACGGAGGCGGCCGTCGTACATTGTCATCAAAATACCTTCTATTTTTAATTCGGGGTTCAGTCGGTTTTGCACAATTTTGATGGTGTTAAGCAGTTTGCCCAAACCTTCCAGGGCAAAAAATTCGGTTTGTACCGGCACCACCACGCTGTCGGATGCGGTGAGTGCATTTACAGTGATGAGACCCAGTGAAGGGGAACAATCGATCACTATAAAATCGTATTCATCCTTCACAGGATCTAAAATATTTTTAAGCACGCTTTCCCTGTTGGGATAATTGATCATTTCAATTTCGGCACCCACCAGGTCAATATGCGAGGGCATTACATCCAGGTTGGGGATCTCCGATTTCAGAATCACATCTTTTGCCGCGGCCTCGTTCACCATACAGTCGTACAGGCTTTGGGTAATATTGTGCAGGTCGAACCCGGTACCCGTGGTGCTGTTGGCCTGCGGGTCGGCATCCACCAATAATGTTTTGTATTCCAGCACGGCAAAACTGGCAGCCAGGTTAATTGCTGTTGTTGTTTTACCCACACCGCCTTTTTGATTGGCCACGCCTATTATTCTTGCCATGTTGTTGTGTCTCCTGCTACAATTTATTTTTTAAAAATTACAAGTTAACTGTTTCTCCAATTCCGGGAAGGGATAAAGTAATGCCATTTTTTGCAAATGCATCTATGGCAGCCGCTTTATCTATTTTTATAAACCCAAAAGTATCGTAGTGCACGCCCATCACTTTATTGCATTGTACCATTTTGGCTGCTGCAATGGCATCGGTCACATCCATGGTGAAATTATCGCCAATGGGTAATATGGCAAATGAAAGCTGCTTGTACAATGGTACCAGCTGCATATCCAGCGTAAGTGCCGTATCGCCGCTGTAATAAAAACTGTCGTTACCCGATGTAATCACAAAACCCATGGGGTTACCGCCATAACTGCCATCGGGTAACGATGACGAGTGAGCGGCGCTCACACATTTTACAGTACCAAAATCAAAATTCCATTTACCGCCGGTATTCATGGGGTGATATTTTTCAATTCCCTTTGCGGCGTACCACATGGTCACTTCATAGGCTCCCACAATGGTGGCGCCGGTGCGGCGGGCAATGGCTTCTGCATCGGCCACATGATCGGCATGGCCATGACTTAACAGGATATAATCAGCTTCGATGGTATTAATGTCAACCTGCCTTGCCAGTTCATTGGGTGAAATAAATGGGTCGAACAGCAGCTTTTTGCCGCCGGTTTCCACCGCAAAACAAGAATGACCGTAATATGTTACCTGCATAGATTATGTTTGTGCCAGTTTGGCAAAAATAACCAATCGGCCTAATATTGGGCAACAAACAGGGCATAAGTTTGTTAGAGTTATAAACATATATAAAAGCGCATGATTACGATCGTTTCGGGAACCAACCGCAAAGGCAGTAATACCCTTAAAGTAGCAAAAGAATACCAGCGTATATTACATGAAAAAGGAATAACAGCCGGACTTTTTTCATTGGAAGCTGTGAATGTGATGGAACGTACACCAGCTTTTGAAAAAATTGAGCAGGATATCATCATCCCTACCACCCGTTTTATTTTTATTGTGCCCGAATACAATGGCAGCTTTCCCGGTGTGCTAAAAATGCTGTTCGATACCAGTAAAAGCCACGAAATATGGTTTCATAAACTGGCCCTCATTACAGGCAATGCCACGGGCCGTGCCGGCAATTTGAGGGGGATGGATCATTTGGCAGAAATATTAAATTATGTAAAGATCACCGTGCATCCCAACAAACTGCCCATTTCACAGGTGAACCGGCTGATGGATGCAGATGGAAAATTTACAGATGAAGGCACTTTAAAAGCCATCAATAACCAGCTGAATGAGTTTATCAGCTGGATGAGATAAATATTAGCGTTTCATTAAAATATACCGGCTATTGAAACGTCTAACTTCACAGCACCAAATACATAATTACCGATGCGGACTCCCTTAGGCGTGATCATTTTCATTTCCCTGAATCTTTTGTTAGACACTTATGTTTTCCAGGCCATAAAATCGGTAAGCCAGGGGCTGAGCCCGAAGGCCAAGGCAATATTATATACCGTTTACTGGTGTATTACCGCCATCTCCATCATCAGCTTTTTATTGTTTGTATATACCCAGCAGGATTTTTTGGGTAGAAAAGTACGCACTTATCTTTTTGCAACGGTAATTGGTTTGTTTTTGGCAAAGATCACCGCGGTGCTGTTTTTTATTGTGGATGATATACGCCGTATTTTTCAGTGGATCGGCACCAAACTCTTTGCGTCTAAATCAGCTGCCGCTGTTGCTACGGGCGAAGGCATCAGCCGTTCTGCTTTTTTAAACTGGCTGGGACTGGCCACCGGCAGCACTTTATTTGGCACACTGCTGTATGGCTTCAGCAATAAATACAATTACGAAATAAAAAAACTGCAGCTGGCTTTTGAAAATTTACCGGCTTCATTCAAAGGAATAAAAATTGTGCATATCAGCGATATTCACAGCGGCAGCTTTATGGATAAAAAGGCGGTGGCCCACGGGGTGGAAAAAATACTGAACGAGAAGCCCGATATCATTTTGTTTACCGGCGACCTGGTGAATGACCGTGCCACCGAGATGCAGGATTATAAAGAATTATTCAGCCAGCTGAAAGCGCCCATGGGCGTGTACAGCACACTCGGCAACCACGATTATGGCGATTATGTGCACTGGCCATCGCAACAACACAAGGAACAAAACCTGGAAGACCTGAAACAGGTACATGCATCCATGGGCTGGCGCCTGCTGATGAACGAACACGTGGTGCTGGAAAAAAATGGTGAACAGATCGCATTGCTGGGCATTGAGAACTGGAGTTCCAAGGCACGCTTTCCCAAACATGGCCGTATGGACCTGGCGCATCCTGGCACAGAAAAATATCCTTTTAAAATTTTAATGAGTCACGACCCCAGCCATTGGGATGCGGAAGTAAAAACAAAATATCCTGACATTGATCTCATGCTCAGCGGCCATACACACGGTATGCAGTTTGGTGTGGAGATACCCGGTTTTAAATGGAGCCCGGTACAGTATATGTATAAACAATGGGCCGGTTTGTATGAAGATGGCAAACAAAAACTGAATGTGAACCGTGGCTTTGGTTTTATTGGCTACCCCGGCCGCGTAGGCGTGCTGCCCGAGATCAGCGTGATTGAACTCACTTAACAGGTATCTTTAAGGTATGAAAAAGATATCCTTCCTGCTGTTGCTGATTGCTGCAACAGCATTCCTCTCTGCAACAGCACAAACAAATCAAACGGCACGGTATAACTGGAAACAGTTTGTAATGGGTGCCGATCTTTCTTTTGTAAACCAGATAGAAGATTATGGCGGCGTATATAAAGTGAACGGGCAGCCGCAGGAAGTATTCAGCATTTTTAAAAACAATGGCTGCAATAATGTAAGGGTGCGTTTGTGGTGCAACCCGCAATGGGTAAAAGCCATTGCAGATGGAAAACTGTACAGTGACCTGGCCGATGTGGAAAAAACCATGCGCCGTGCAAAAAATGCAGGCATGAGTGTGAACCTGGACCTGCATTACTCCGACGACTGGGCCGACCCCAATAAGCAACTCACACCTGAAGCATGGAAAAACCTGCCGCTTCAAATTTTAAAAGATTCCGTTTACAATTACACGCTGGCTGTATTGAATTATTTCAAACAAAAAAACCTGGTGCCCGAAATGATACAGGTGGGCAACGAAACCAATTTTGGTATGCTGTGGCCTGTGGGCATAGTGGTGGATGACAGCGACAGCAGCTGGAAAAATTTTGGAGTATTGCTCAACAGCGGTATCAAAGCCGTGAGGGATTTTTCGAAAAGATCAAAAGTAAAGCCCCAAATAATTTTACATGTGGCGCAACTGCAGTTTGCCCCGGAGTGGACGGAGAAAATAACCACCGTTGCCGGTGTGCATGACTTTGATATCTTGGGTTTATCGCATTATTATAAATGGAGCACCGTACACCCAATGAAAGAAGTGGGAGATACCATCCGAATGCTGAAAACTAAATACCACAAAAAAGTAATGGTGGTGGAAACTGCTTTTCCCTGGACATTTGACGGAGCGGATACATACAATAACCTTTTTGGCGATCCTAAAGAGCTGGTGGGCTATACTGCAGGTAAACAGGAGCAGCTGGATTATCTCACACAGCTTACGCAAACCATTATCAGTGCAGGTGGCAGTGGCATCATGTACTGGGAACCCGCATGGATTACATCGCCCATGCACGACCGCTGGGGCAGTGGCAGCAGCTGGGAAAATGCAGCCTTATTCGACTTTGAAGGGAATGTGTTACCGGGGATGGGGTTTATGACGAGTTTGTATAAGTTTCCTAAAAAACACGATTAACTTTTTCTGAAGGTATTGTGTATTATCTTTCTTGAAAATATAAAGGTATGGCACGTGTAATTTCTTTTTTTGTTTCTATACTAATACTTTTTTCATGTAATAGTATATCTCCTGTAGAACTGGCCTTTTACAGAACATTAAATGAAGGGATGGAAAAATCAATAAAGAATATTTCATACCACAATGATCTGGTGTATAAAGAATTTCAAAACAAAAAATCTGATCCATCAACTGCAACAAAGGCAAGTGAATGGTCAGGCAGAATGGACTTATATAAACAACTATCGGATAGTTTAGTAAAATATATTCACGGACTTAAATACGATATAGATCCAATCGAAAGTAAAGATGGAGATAAGGAGCTTGTCAAAAAGATTTTTATAGCTCAAAATAAGTCCGATGAGCTATATGATAAAATACTCGCCTATGAAAATGAAATGTTTGATGTTGATGAAACAATTAAAAAAGCTTTCCTGGACAAGGGCAGTGCTGTAATTAAAATTGATTCAACAAAAATATTTTTCAAACGGAACTACTTTTTAAATCAACCATTGATTGCAGCAAAAACCATTTTAAATAAAATTGAAAATGATGTAAGGTTGATGGAAAATGAATTTATGACTTTTTGTAATTACAATACATCTGTAATAATCGAGCACTATGATAGTTTTAGTACATTAATTGGGCAAAGCAGTAGCATCGTAAAAACTGGTGAGGAGATAAAGATTCAAGCTGGAGTTGGCGCTTTTTCCGCTGTTTCTAAACCAACTGTCTTAATCGATGGGAAAGTTTTAAAACCTGAAAATCAAAACGGTGTTGTCATTTATTCCTTTAAGGCACCTCAAAAATCTGGTAAATATTCAAAGAGAATAACCATTGAATTCATAAAAGAGGATGGTACAAAAGAGAAAACTTCTGAAGTAATTGAATATACAGTAAAAGATTAAACCAGTCAATTAACAATCAGTCTCACCCCATCCTTCTCCAAACTCACCTTCTTTTGCCTGTATAAATTCCCCAGTGTCATCTTAAAAGTTTTCTTGCTCATGCCAAAAACGTCATAGATCAGTTCGGGGTCACTTTTATCGTGGTAGGGTAAAAAGCCGTTGTGTTCTTTCAGCAGGCGTAAAATTTTATCGCCTTCATCTTCCACACGTTTGTAGCCGGATTTGCCTGCGGCCACATCTATTCGGTAATTGCCCAGTTTGTTATCGTAATAAATATTTTTGATAAAGCCCTTAAAGCGGTCGCCCACGGTAATATTGCGGTATATTTCGTTATGATGCAGTACGCCGGTGTGCAGGTTGTTGATGATAACCACGTAACCAATATCGGTGCGGCGGTACACAATTAAATCCACTTCATCCAAAACCTTTACCGTTAAATCTGTATTCTGTAATTCGTTCTCAAATTTTTCTGTAGCAGCGAGGCGCCCCGTTTGTTCATCTAAAAAAAGCTTTACCAGGTATTCGCCATTGGGCAGCATGCCCCGCAGCTGTTTGCTTTTGGGAACAAAGAGGTCCTTCATCAGCCCGTTATCCAAAAAAGCGCCTGCCTCGGTTTTACTTACGCAGCGCAGTTTTACAATATCGCCTAAAATGCCAATAGGTTTTTGCGTGGTGGCAATCAGCCTGTCTTCTCCATCGTGGTAAATAAAAACGTTTAAGGTATCTCCATCCTTTGTGTTTTCGGGCACAAAACGTTTGGGCAGTAAAATACCTTCTCCACCGTCTTCCAGGTAAACACCAAATGCCACACTGCGAACCACTTTAAGACTATTGTATTCTCCAACTTTGATCATGCCGCCAAATTACACGAATTATGCTAATTACACGAATTGCAAAAGCCCTGCAGCAGCAACAATTCGTGTAATTCGTGAAAATTAGTGTAATGAACTATCTTCACATATAATTTAAAAAGAAAAAGATTTTGAAGTTTACAGATTTTGGCTTTGACGAACGGCTGGTGGAAGGTATAGAAGCATCTAACTATGAAAATGCCACCCCGGTTCAGGAACAGGTAATTCCGCTTATTTTACAGGGAAAAGATATTATAGCCAGCGCCCAAACCGGTACGGGTAAAACGGCTGCGTTCTTGTTGCCGCTGATCAACCGCCTGCTTACCGAACCCAACCCATCCCACAGCATCACCACATTGGTAATTGTGCCTACGAGGGAACTGGCCATACAGATAGAACAGCATATGGAAGGGCTTTCTTATTTCACTTCCGTAAGTTCCATTGCCGTATATGGCGGTGGTGATGGCAATGCATTTGTGCAGGAGAAAAAAGCGTTGAGCCAGGGGGCAGATGTGGTGATTTGCACACCGGGTAAAATGATGGCGCATATCAAAATGGGTTATGTAAAGCTGGATGGTTTGAAATACCTGGTGCTGGATGAGGCCGACCGCATGCTGTATATGGGTTTTTACGATGATATCATGTTCATCATAAAACACCTGCCGCCCAAGCGCCAGAATTTATTGTTCAGCGCCACCATGCCGCCCAAGATCAGGGAAATGGCCCGGCAGATATTGCACGAGCCTGCAGAAGTGAATATCGCCATCAGCAAACCCAATGAAAAGATCACACAGGAAGCTTTTGTGGTGTTTGAGCAGCAAAAAATTCCACTCATAAAACATGTGCTGCAGCAAAAGCAGTTTACCTCGGTGCTTATATTCTGCAGCAGCAAGCTCAGCGTTAAACAGCTCACCCGTGAATTAAAACGCAACCGCATTAAGGCCGACGAAATTCACAGCGACCTGGAGCAGGATAAAAGGGAAGAAGTGCTGATGCAGTTCAAAAGCCGCCGCCTGCCCGTGCTGGTGGCTACCGATATTTTAAGCCGTGGTATCGATATTGACAATATTGATCTTGTTATCAACTATGATGTGCCGCACGATGGCGAGGATTATGTGCACCGCATTGGCCGTACGGCAAGGGCGGCAGCAGAAGGAACGGCGTATACTTTTATCAGTCCTAAAGAACAGCGCAAATTTTTATCTATCGAAAAATTATTGGGCAAGCCTGTTACCAAAGCCACCGTGCCACCCGAGTTTGGCGAAGTGCCCGAATACAATTCCAATCCTGCACCAAGGGGAAAGGGCGGAGGTGGCAGTAAAAGAAAATTCTTTAAGCCAAGGCGGCATAATAACAGCGGCAGGGGAAATTAAAGCCTCACCTTCATTCCCTCTCCCGCAGAGAAGGAGGCCAAACACTAATTCTTATTTTGTGTGTTTTAATTAAGCATTTGAACGGTTATCGTTTATTCAGCTTTAATCAAAGCGTATTTGCTTTTTGTTATTTGCTGTTGTAATAAAAATCAGCATTGTTGTGTCACTCACTTCAGCAATATTTCTTTTTTCAGCTTTTATCTGAGCGTAAGTTACCGGTATAACAACCGGTAACACCGGAAAGGTTTTGTGCATCCCTGCCTTTGCGGGCAAATAATTATTTCAGCGTCTCTGTGATTCAGTGGCGATAGCTCTCCGCCTCTATCTCCTCCATTTCCTTCTCCCCCATTGGGGAGAAGATAGATGAGGGGCCGTATATTTGTATATCACATTTTCTGCAAACATATTAGCCAATCCCATTGAATACCTCCACGGTGTTAGCACCCTGCGGGGCGATATGCTGCGCAAGGAACTGGAGATTTTTACATTCAGTGACCTGCTCGATCATTTTCCGTTAAGGCATGTTGATAAAACAAAGGTGGATAAAATTGCCGCACTCACTTACGGCACCGAGTATGCCCAGGTATGCGGCCGCATAACGGATATAGAAACGCTGGGCGAAAAACGCAGCAAGCGGCTGGTGGCGCATTTACAGGATGAGACCGGGGACATAGAACTGGTATGGTTCCAGGGCATTCACTGGATACAAAAAGCCATTCACGAAGGTGGCAAGTACCTGGTGTTTGGCAAGCTGAGCTTTTTTATGAACAAGCCCCAGCTCTCGCATCCCGAAGTGGAAGTGTACAGTGCAGAAAAAGCCGGCGGCAAAAGTTTTTTAGAACCCATTTATCCCACTACCGAAAAATTAAAGACAAAGGGATTGAACGGCAGGGCCATTGGCAAGCTTACCTGGCAGCTGCTGCAACTGGTTACCGAAAAAGATATTCCTGAAAATTTACCCGAAGCAATTATAAAGCAGTACCGATTCATCAGCCGGTACGACGCATACCGCTTTATACATTTTCCCCCGTCAGAAAAGCATTATGAACACGCGGTGCGCCGCATCAAGTTTGAAGAACTTTTTTTGCACAGCTGCGCATGAACCTGGTCAAGAGCAGCAGGCACCGTTTCAGCAAGGGACAGGTGTTTGATAAAGTGGGGGAACATTTCAATAACTTTTATAACAACTACCTTCCCTTCGCCCTTACCAATGCGCAAAAAAGGGTGCTGAAGGAAATACGGAAAGACACAGGCAGCGGCAAACAGATGAACCGCCTCTTACAGGGGGATGTAGGCAGCGGCAAAACCATTGTGGCGCTGATGATGATGTTGCTGGCCGCCGACAACGGTTTCCAGAGTGTGATGATGGCGCCCACCGAAATTTTAGCACAGCAGCATTTCAATGGCATCAGCGCTTTATTAAAAGATATGCCGGTTTGTGTAAAACTGCTCACGGGCTCATCCAAAACAAAAGAACGCAGGGAGATACTGGAACAATGTGAAGAAGGTTCATTGAATATTCTGATAGGCACCCATGCTGTAATTGAGGATAAAGTGCAGTTTGCCAATTTAGGATTTGCCATCATTGACGAACAGCACAAATTTGGTGTGGCCCAGCGGGCGCAGCTGTGGAAAAAAAATGCCATACCGCCGCATGTGCTGGTAATGACGGCAACGCCTATTCCCCGTACACTGGCATTAACGGCTTATGGCGATCTGGATTACAGTATTATGGATGAACTGCCACCGGGCCGGCAACCTGTTAACACGGTTCACCGTTTTGAGAACAAGCGGCCGCAGGTGATGGATTTTGTAAAAGAGCAGCTGGCCAACCAGCGACAGGCTTATATCATCTATCCGTTAATAGAAGAGAGCAGCAAGCTGGATTACGAAAACCTGATGAAAGGTTATGAGGAAGTAAAATCTTTTTTTCCTGAGCCCAAATACTGGATCAGTATGGTGCATGGAAAAATGACGGCAGAGCAGAAGGAAAACAATATGCAGCGTTTTGTAAGGGGTGAGGCAAACATTATGGTGAGTACTACTGTTATTGAAGTAGGCGTGAATGTTCCGAATGCAACGGTGATGGTGATTGAAAGCGCAGAAAAATTTGGTTTATCGCAGTTGCACCAGCTGAGGGGCAGGGTGGGCCGGGGCGCCGAAAAGAGTTTTTGCATATTATTAACAGGCCCCAAAATATCAAATGATGCGAGGGAGCGGTTAAAAATAATGACGGCCACCAACGATGGTTTTAAGATAGCGGAAAAAGACCTGGAGTTGCGTGGTCCCGGCGATATTGAAGGCACAAGGCAAAGCGGTATATTAAACTTTAAGCTGGCAAATATTGTCAATGATAAAGTGATGCTGGAGGCCGCAAAAGTTGCGGTGGAAAATTTGCTGGATACGGACCCGGATTTAAATATGGCAGAAAATTTGCCGGTAAAGAATTATTTGAACCAGCATAAAGGCAAAACTGCGTGGAGCAGGATATCTTAACTGTTTAACATCCGGTTAATAAAAAACTGCGTAACTGAAAGCTGACTGTCATTGCCGGTATCATGATATTTCTGTACATTGTAAAAAATTAGATTTGAGAGTTTTGACAACGACTAGAAGAATTTTTGTAACGGTTGCTGCCACTTTATTCTCTGCGTCATTTGCACATGCGCAAATGGAGTTTGTTGAAAATAAAGGGCAGTGGGATAACAGGATAAAATATAAAGGCGATCTTAGTTCAGGCGCATTTTTTCTGGAAGGCAAAGGTTTTACAGTAGCCATGCATAACGAGGCCGATCTGCGGCAGCTCAACGAGATCATGCATGGTACCGCGGCTTCCACACCGGCCAATACAATTCAAAACGGTGGTGCCGGCAAACCCGGTCCTGCTTCAAATGATTTTCCCCCTGTCACGGTTCATTCACATGCATACAAGGTAAGTTTCCTTGGAGCATCCAATAATATACAGGCAGTGCCTGATAAGGTATTACCCGGTTACAACAATTATTTTATCGGTAACAAACCATCTGAATGGGCAGGTAACTGTAAAATTTACGGGGCGGTTACTTATAAAAATGTTTACCCCAATGTGGATGTGCGTTATTACTCCGAAGACCAGCAGCTCAAATACGATTTTATAGTGCATCCCGGTGGTAATCCCAATGCCATTGCATTAAGGTATGATGGGGCTGATAAACTGGAGATAAAAAACCAGGAGCTGCTCATTAAAACAAGCGTGGGTTCTTTAAAAGAATTATATCCCTATACCTACCAGTCGCCCACGGGCAAACGTGCCGCGGTAAGCTGTAAATATGTACTCAGGGATAATGTGGTTACGTTTAAAGTGGGCAGCTATGATGCCACCCAAACGCTGGTGATAGATCCTTCGCTGATATTCTCCTCTTTCACCGGCAGCACGCAGGAAAACTGGGGTTATACCGCCACACCGGGGCCCGACGGAAGTTTGTTTGCTGCCGGTATTGCTTTTGGCAATGGGTATCCTGTTTCTCCCGGTGCTTATCAAACCTCCTGGGGCGGTGGTGTTAATGAAGACAATACCGGTCCTTATGATATTGCCATTTTCAAATTTTCGCCCAATGGCAGCCAGCGGGTGTATGCAACTTACCTGGGCGGCAGCGGTAACGAGCAACCGCACAGTATGATCTGTGATGCCGCAGGAAATTTAATTGTGGCGGGCCGCAGTTCTTCATCAAATTATCCAAAGAATAATGTTACCGGTTCCGGTACAGGATATGATATTGTAATTTCCAAATTCAATGCCACAGGAACAGCTTTGCTGGGTTCTGTAAAAGTTGGCGGCAATGGCGATGATGGGGTTAACATCAAACCTAAATACGCTGCAGGTTTCACCGGTGATATTTCGCTGCGCAGGAATTACGGCGATGATGCCAGAAGTGAAGTGATCATTGATGCTGCAGGTAATATTTTGCTGGCATCCTGCTCACAGTCCAATAATTTCCCGGTAACTGCAGGTAATGCTGTACAACCAGGTTTTGGCGGCGGTTTGCAGGATGGCGTGATACTGAAATATAATTCCAACTTATCAGTAATGCTGTTTGGAACTTATTTTGGCGGCAGTGGAGATGATGCCTGCTTTGTGATTGCGCAAAGCCCGCTTACAGGTAATTACTATATTGGCGGTGGTACCACCAGTAACAATATTCCCGGCGATAAAACTGGCGTACTCACCAGTACTTACCAGGGAGGCGTTACCGATGGTTTTGTAACCGAATTGTCCAATAACGGATCATCCATTATTAAAACCACGTACCAGGGCACGCCGGGCAATGACCTGGTGTATGGGCTGAAGTTTGATAATTTCGGCTACCCCTATATCATGGGTACCACTACCGGTAACTGGACGGTTACTCCGAATGTGAACTTTAAAAACGTATATGGCAGCAATAATGCCAAGCAGTTTATCAGCAAACTGCAGCCTGATCTTTCTGCCTATGTTTATTCCACAGTGTTTGGAACCAATTCAGCTGTGCCCAATTTATCACCCATTGCTTTTTTGGTTGACAGGTGCCAGAATGTTTATGTATCCGGCTGGGGCGGTGGTATCAATGCCAGCCGCCAGTATCCCACTGCAGGCACCAGCGGTTTGCCCGAAGTAAATCCATTACCCGGTTTGCAACCTGCCGATGGTAAGGACTTTTACTTTTTTGTGCTTGAAAAAAATGCCAACAGCCAGTTATTCGGCTCTCATTTTGGTGAGGGCAATAATGCCAGTTTGGGCGATCATGTGGATGGGGGCACCAGCCGTTTTGATGCCAATGGGGTGATATACCAGGCCATTTGTGCCTGTAAAACACCCAATGCAAATACATCTTTCCCCACCACACCGGGTGTATGGTCCATCATCAACCGCTCCAATGCCTGTAACGAGGCGGTAGTAAAAATTGAAATGAATTTTGCAGGTGTGGGTGCCAGTGTGGAAGCATCTATCAATGGTGTGATTGATACCATTGGATGCCTGCCGCTGAAAGTTGATTTTAAAGACACGCTTGCAAAAGGCAAAATGTATATCTGGCATTATGGTGATCCTTTCAATACAAAGGTTGACACCACTTATGCTCCCAATAACAGTGCATCACATACGTACAATAATGAAGGTTTGTACAGGGTAATGCTGGTATCCATTGATTCGGCCACCTGTAATGTTTCTGATACGGCCTATATCACAGTAAAAGTGGGTAACAACGTGGTGCGGCCCGATTTTAATTTTACCAAGCTGGACAGTTGTGCCAGTTTGCGTTTCAGGTTTGACAATATCACCACGGCATTAAGACCGGTTTATACCAACCAGACATTTACCTGGGATTTTGGCGATGGCTCTGCAAGGGTGCGCATGGGTTTTGGATCTGTGATTCATACCTTCCCCGCAACAGGATCTTATAATGTGAAGCTGATCGTGAATGATACTTCCTTCTGTAATTCGCCCGATTCGGTGCAGCATACCGTGCGTATCAACCCAAATGTAAAAGCATTGTTCAATACACCCACCCGCGGTTGTGTGCCTTATACGCCTGTGTTTGATAATGTGTCGCTCGGCGGTTTAAGCTGGTTATGGGACCTGGGTGATAACACCACATCCACTGATTTTGAACCTGTGCATACTTATAACCAGGTGGGGTCTTATAATGTGCGGCTGATTGCATACGACAGCACTACCTGTAATAAAGTGGATACCTCTGCCTATTTTACCATTACGGTGTATCCAATTCCAACAGCCAATTTCACATGGCAGCCCAACCCGCCGGTTGAAAACACGGCCACGCAGTTTACCAACCTGTCAATAGGCGCAACAAGGTATTTCTGGGATTTTGGTGATGGGGCCACTTCAACAGATGTAAATCCTTCACACCTTTATAACAAAACCGACACATTTGCTGTAACACTGGTCGCGTTTAATGATGCAGATTGTTCAGACACCGTTGTATTGCCGGTAAGAACATTGATACTGCCGCTGATTGCGGTGCCAAATGCATTTACTCCCGGACGCTTCTCGGGCAACAGTTATAATAACGGTATCATTAAAGTGGAAGGCTTTGGTATTGGTAAAATGAACTGGCGTATTTATAACCGCTGGGGCCAGCTGGTATTTGCATCCAGCGACGTACGCCAGGGATGGGACGGAACATTTAAGGGTACACTACAACCAATGGACGTATATACTTACACACTGGATGTGGAATTCACAGACGGGCAGAAATTGCGGAAGACAGGCGACATAACATTATTGAGATAAACAGCTATACAGCATTGAAACGTACAGGTACAATAGCGATCATTCTTTTAGGCGGCTTACTGGCGGCAGCACCACTGCATGCGCAGGACCTGCATTTTTCGCAGTTCTTCAATTCTCCCTTAACAACAAACCCTGCCAATACCGGTTTTTTACCCGATGCCGATTACCGCATTGGCGGCAACTACCGCAACCAATGGAGTTCGGTAATGACGGTGCCTTATAAAACTTACAGCCTTTATGGCGATGCACAGGTATTGCGTGATAAACTGGAAACCGGCTGGCTGGGATTAGGCGGTGTGATATTGAGCGATGTGGCAGGTAGTGGCAGTTTACGAAGTAATAAAATATATGGTTCCATCGCTTACCACCAGCAACTGGGTTTAAGCAGCCTGCTGAGTGCTGGTTTCAATATAGGCTGGGCGAATAAGCGTATTGATGTAACCAAACTTAAATTCCCTGACCAGTTTGATGGAAAATTCTTTGATAACCCTGTTACGGCGGTAAATCTTGTAAACACCAGCGTGAGTTACATGGATGTGCAGGCCGGTTTAAATTATGCTTATTTTCCAAAGGAGAATGTTTATATCAATGCCGGCTATTCCATACATCATGTGAACAGGCCAAAGGAAACTTTCTTTAATGACAATACCAATGCAGGACGTATTCCCATGCGGCATATTGGTTTTCTTAACGCATTATTAAAGGTGAACGACAGGGTCATCATCAACCCCAATGCCTATTTTACAACACAGGCAAAGGCAACCGAACTGGTGTTTGGAATGAATGCAAACTACAACCTCTCTGAGTACGGCGAAAAACAACTCATTGGAGGTTTGTATTACAGGCTGGGCGATGCCGTTGCTCCCATGGTGGGTGTGCAGGTAAATAACCTGAGCATTACATACAGTTACGATGCCACCTTATCGTCACTTAATAAATTCAACAGCTACCGGGGTGCAAGCGAGATAAGTATTGTAAAGAAAGGGCTGTACCCGCAGCATGGCGACAGGCAAACGATGTGCCCTTCGTTCTATTGATAAGATTTTGAAGCACCCTCCAATAAAAAAGCTGCAGTTGTTTACGCTGCAGCTTTTTAGTTTTTCTTATGGCAATTATATGTCTGCTGTTTTTTTACTCTTTTTCAGTTCTTCTTTTGTTTTCTCCAGTTCGGTCTTTGTCTTCTCCATTTCTTTTTTGATCTCGTCAGTATTGATATTCTTCAGTTCTTCCTGCATTTGTTTCATGGCGTCTTTTATTTCGGCATTTATTTTTTCCATATCCACTTCTTTCAATGCCTGGTTTACTTCGGCTTTGATCTTTTCTGCGTCGATCTCTTTTAAGGAGCTGTTAACTTCGGCCATTATTTTATTTACATCAACGGCTTTCAGGCTTTCGTTTACCTGCTGCTGAATTTTTTCCGCATCCACCTGTTTCAGTGCGGCAGTTATTTGTTCGCCCAGTTTATCAAAATCCATATTCTTTAACTGAACCGATAACTGTTCCATGGCTTTTTCCACTTCCTTCATGGCAGCATCAATTTCGGCCTGGCATTTCTTTTTCTTAATGGTGGTGTCTTCAAGATAAATGGGCGGTTGTGCTCCCAGTTTCTGCGGCATAAACGGCGAATCCTGGAATGACATACAAATGGTGCAAATGGCAGTGATACCTGCGGTGCCCAACAGGGCTTTTTTGTTTTTCAGAAAAAACTGTTTCATGGCTATACTTTGGTTTTATGGTTATACGAACTATTTCGTAACAAAAATAACCGGTCATTTTAAATTTCAAAAACAGTTAATGAAATTTAACATTTCATACTGACCGTTTTTGTTTGCAATGCTATTTTATCAACTCGTCATTTTATACGATTTTTACACAAATAATGTTACATGCTGGCAGATAAAAATTTGTGGGAGACTGAATGTTTGAACGCTTTTAAAAAAATTACCGGCGAAGACTTTGTATTGGTACAGGAAGAAGACCGGAGGAATTATGATCACGATGAAACAGAGAACCTGCATTTTTTGCCCGATGTGGTGATTAAACCACGCACGGCTGAAGAGGTCAGTGCAATAATGAAAATATGCAACCAGCATAAAATCCCTGTTACGCCAAGGGGAGCAGGCACGGGACTTGCCGGAGGGGCATTGCCGCATTTTGGCGGTGTGCTTATTTCAATGGAGCGTTTTAATGCCATACTTGATATTGACGAACGCAACCTGCAGGTTACAGTTGAACCCGGTGTGATCACTGAAGTGCTGCAAAATGCGGTAAAGGAAAAGGGTTTGTTTTACCCGCCCGACCCCAGCAGCCGCGGCAGTTGTTTTATCGGGGGAAATATCTCTGCCAACAGTGGCGGTCCCAAAGCAGTGAAGTATGGCGTGGTGAAAGATTATGTGCTGAACCTGCAGGTGGTGCTGCCAACAGGTGAGATCATATGGACAGGAGCCAACGTACTTAAAAATTCCACTGGCTATAATCTTACTCAATTGATGGTGGGCAGCGAGGGCACGCTGGGTATTGTTACCAAAATTGTATTAAAGCTGCTGCCGCATCCCAAACATGAATTGCTGATGCTGGTGCCATTCAATAATCTTGAAAAAGCAGGAGAGGCAGTGAGTGCCATCTTCCGTGCCGGCTTTACGCCCAGCGCCATGGAACTGGTGGAGATAGATGCATTGAAGATTGTAAGTAAAATGGTGGACAGTACCGCTGTTCCTGTTAATGATGACATTGCGGCACACTTACTGGTAGAAGTGGACGGCAACCATATGGATACATTAATGAGCGAGATGGAAGCCATTAGTGAAGTACTGATGAAGTTTGATTGTGGCGAAATATTTTTTGCCGACGATGCACAGCAAAAGGCCGAATTGTGGAAACTGCGCCGCCGCGTGGCCGAAGCGGTGAAGCTGGACGGATATACCATTGAAGAAGATACCGTGGTGCCAAGGGCCGAGCTGCCCGCACTCATCCGTGGCGTGAAGGAGCTGGGCCGGCAAAATAATTTTCATGCGGTTTGTTACGGTCATGCCGGTGATGGCAACCTGCACATCCGTATAAAAAAAGAAGGCAGTATGTACAGTTTGAATAACCCCGATATTATCCCTTCTTTAAAAGCTTTGTTTGCACTGGTAAAAAAACTGGGCGGCACCATCAGCGGCGAACATGGTGTGGGGCTGGTGCAGAAGGAATATATGGATGTGGTGTTTGACGATACCAACCTTTCACTGATGAAAAGCATCAAAAAAGTATTCGACCCCAATAATATTCTGAACCGCGGTAAAATTTTTGATTTATAAAAAATGAGCATGAAGCAACTGGTTATAATCTTACTAAGCACTGTCATTACCTGCAGCGCAGCAGCGCAATATGAAAGAGAGGATACAGAACCCAAAAAAGGATTTAAGAAAGAAAATCTTTTTACGGGCGGCAGTGTTACCGCATCGTTTTACAGCGGAGGCACCACGCTGGGTTTATCGCCTTATTTTGGGTACAGCCTTAACAGGTTTGTGGATGTGGCGGCATCAGTCAATTTCAGTTATACTTCACAAAGGGATGTGGTGGTGTATGGCGATAAGGCAAGGCAGATCATATGGGGGCCCGGCGCATTTGTGCGTTTGTATCCTGTTAAGTTTTTATTTGCACAGGGGCAGTTTGAACGCAGTTTTGTAAAACAGAAATACCTGGCATTACCCAACTCAGGCTACCAGGATGAGATTCTTAAAATGCAATCCACCAGTTTTTTAATTGGCGGAGGTTATTGCAGCGGGCGCCAGGATGTGGGAGATATTTTTTATTATTTTTCTGTGCTGTGGGATATTGGAAAAGATATCAACTCGCCTTATGTTGACGGGCTGGCAAGGCCGGTACCTGTAATAAGGGCTGGTTTGCAAATTCCATTATTTCAGGGCGGCCGCAACAGGCGTTATTAGAAATAAGCACTCATTTCCCCTGGTTCATCAATTACGGTGATGCGTTCTTCAATACGGTCGTATAAAAAACCGGTGTCCTGCATTTTGCGGGCATGAGCCAGCAGGTTGTCATAAAAACCGGCTGTATTGAGTATGAATATTTTTTTATCATGAATGCTCAGCTGGTTCCAGGTAAGCATTTCAAATAACTCATCCAGTGTTCCAAAACCACCGGGTAAAATAATGGCCGCATCACATTTTTCATACAGCATTTTTTTACGCACATGCATATTGTCCACCACCAGCAATTCAGAAATGCCCTGGTGACTGTGTTCCCGGTCGGTCAGCAACTGCGGTATAATGCCAACCACGTAACCATTTTTTTCAAGCATGGCATTGGCCACGGCACCCATGATGCCTTTGTTGCCACCACCATAAATGAGTGTAATGTTTTTTGCTGCCATTAAACGGCCCAGTTGTGCTGCATGTATTTCGAACAATGGATTGTTGCCGCTCTTGCTGCCGCAGAACACAGCCAAAGATTTTATTGACATAAATTAGCTATCTTGAATTTTATTGCAAGCTAATTATTCGCTGTTAATTAATAATTATAAATTCTTTTATGACACCAGTGGTGCTTTTTTCCTTTGTGATCGGTTATTTTTTACTGCTGCTGGCGGTGGCATATTTTACTTCAAAGGGCAGTAATAACGAATCGTTCTTTATAGGTAACCGCAACAGCAACTGGATGCTGGTGGCATTTGGTATGATTGGCACCAGCCTCAGCGGTGTAACATTTGTAAGTGTGCCGGGAGCGGTGGCTACCAGTAAATTTTATTATTTCCAGGTGGTGCTGGGTTATTTGATCGGTTACGTGGTGATTGCTTATGTATTGCTGCCCCTCTATTATAAAATGAACCTTACCAGCATTTACACATACCTCGAAAAAAGGTTTGGGGTAAATGCACATAAGGCCGGCGCTTTCTTTTTTATCCTGTCACGCACGGTGGGTGCCACTGCAAGGCTTTATCTTGTAATCAGCATCCTGCAGTTTTTTATTCTTGATAAAATGGGTGTGCCCTTTATCGCAACGGCTGTGGTGATACTGCTGCTGATACTGCTCTATACTTTTGAAGGCGGCGTAAAAACCATTGTGTATACCGATACGCTCCAAACCTCGGGCATGCTCATCGGGCTGGTGGCCTGCATCATTGTGATCATCAAAGCCATGAATACCGATTTTTCGGGAGCGCTGTCGCTGATGAATGAAAAGGGGTATACCTCCGTATTCAACATGGATGTAAATGCGCCCAGCTATTTTTTAAAACATATCATCGGCGGTATGTTCATTACCATTGCCATGACGGGACTTGACCAGGAGATGATGCAGAAAAATATCAGCGTTAAAACGCTTGGCAGCTCACAAAAAAATGTAATGACACTGAGCGTGGTGCTGCTGGTGGTGAATTTTTTATTCCTGTTCCTGGGTGGTGTTTTGTATTTGTATGCCAATTCCCAAAACTTAACAAATGTGCTGCCCGACGACCTGTTTCCCACCATCGCATTAAGCGGTGTACTGGGCACATCCATCAGTGTGATCTTTATCATTGCACTCATATCGGCATTGTTTCCCAGTGTGGACGGCGCCATCACTTCACTCACTTCCTGCTTTTGTATCGATATCCTCAGCATTCAGAAAAAGGAAGGCTCCGAGCAGGAAAAGAAAAGAACAAGGCTGAGGGTGCATCTCAGTTTCGCAGTTGTGTTTTTGCTGATGGTGATCATTTACAAACTCATCAACGATAAATCCATCATCGATTTTATTTTAAAATTCGCAGGGGTAACTTATGGTCCGTTACTGGGCTTGTTTGCATTTGGTATTCTCACCAAAAGAAAACTCAACGAAAAACTCATCTGGACGGTATGCATCATTGCGCCCCTGCTCGCCCTGGGTATTGACCTGCTGAGCAGCCCCGAATGGTACGAGAAAAAACTGCACAGCAGTTTTGGTTTGCAAAATATATCTGCCGCCCTTTTCCATGGATATAAGATCGGTTATGAACTCATCGTCATTAACGGGATAATAACATTTGCAGGTCTCTTCCTGATATCTGAAAAAGAAACAGCAGCATAACCAGCCCGCTTCCGCAGGGAGTCATTTCTTGGAATAATATTGTATTTTTGTATTGTTAGTAAGTGCCATTCCATTTTAACAAAATATGGAATGGCATTGTATTTATAATGATCAAACAGAAATAATGAACGGAACCATCAACGTATCCAAACAGCGTAACTGGAAAGAGAGCCAGGCACACAGCAGCTGGCAGATATTTAAAATAATGGCCGAGTTTGTGGATGGCTTTGAAGCCTTAAGCAGGATCGGGCCATGCATCTCTATTTTTGGAAGTGCACGCACCAAACCAGGTAACAAGTACTACGACCTTACTGTTGAAATATCAAAACGTTTGGCAGAAGAAGGTTTTGGTATCATTACCGGTGGCGGACCAGGTGTAATGGAAGCTGCTAATAAGGGAGCATCCATTGCAGGGGGTAAGTCTGTGGGACTGAATATTGAATTGCCTTTTGAACAGCAGGCCAATCCTTTTATTGACCGGGATAAGTCCCTCAATTTCGATTTCTTCTTTGTGCGTAAAGTAATGTTCGTAAAATATTCGCAGGGCTTTATCATGATGCCCGGCGGCTTTGGTACCATGGATGAATTTTTTGAAGTGGCCACACTGATACAAACCGGCAAATTCAAACAGTCGCCCATGATACTGGTGGGTAAGTCGTACTGGGGCGGATTAATAAACTGGATCAGGGAAACAATGGGAGAAGCAGAACATAATATTAACCCCGAAGATCTAAACCTGATACATTTGTTTGATACGGCAGAGGAAGTGGTTGACTTTATGCTGGAGTATTACAAATCCAAACCGCTGGCACCAAACTTCTGATGGATATCGTCAGCCATACCGCAGAAGCCTATGCGGCAAAATTTTCGGCCCCGCTGGATGATGTATTGCAGCAGGTGGAACAGTTTACCATGCAAAACCACCCGCATGCACACATGCTCAGCGGTCATGTACAGGGTAAACTGCTGGAAATGATCAGTTGTATGCTGCAACCGCGAAAGGTGCTGGAGATTGGCACTTTTACCGGTTTCAGCGCATTATGCCTGTTAAAAGGGTTGCAGCCCGGCGGCAAACTGCATACCATTGAGCTGCGGGAAGAAGATGCTGCCACTGCAAAAAAATATTTTGAACTGGCAGGCGTTACAGGTATTGTGCAACTGCATACGGGTAATGCGGCAGCAATTATTCCGGCGCTGAACGAAGAATGGGATATGGTATTTATCGATGCTGATAAAACCGGATATATTGACTATTACGAGTTAACTTTGCCCCGCGTTAAAAAGGGCGGTTTTATCCTGGCCGATAATGTGCTGTTCCATGGTGAAGTATTGCAGGAGCAGGTGAAGGGGAAAAATGCCAAAGCCATACAGGCTTTTAATGAACATGTGTTAGCAGACAAAAGAGTGGAGCAGGTTTTACTTACCGTACGGGACGGGCTGCTGCTCATAAAAAAATTGTAACTGATGAAGAAGTTTTTTGTAACCGGTTTGATACTGTTCAGTGCTTTTGCAATAAAGGCTCAGGACATGCTTACGCCGGTGCAGTACATTGAAAAGTACAAGGACCTTGCCATCCGCGAAATGAAACGCATGGGAGTGCCAGCTGCCATCACACTGGCGCAGGGCATACTGGAAACAGAAAGCGGTAACAGCGACCTGGTAAAAAAATCCAACAACCATTTTGGCATTAAATGCAAAAGCACATGGACTGCCGAAACCGTAACGCACGATGATGATGCCAAAGGGGAGTGTTTCCGTTCTTATAAATCAGCAGAAGACAGTTACCGCGATCATAGCAATTTTTTAAGGGGAAACGACCGTTACAGTTTTCTTTTTAACCTGGATGTGAAAGATTACCAGGGCTGGGCATATGGTTTGAAAAAAGCAGGCTATGCCACCAACCCCAAATACCCGCAGATACTCATTAAACATATTGAGCAGTATAACCTGCAGCAATACACTTTGCAGGGAGCCGGTGAAGTGCCCGTATTCAATGCGTCGCAATTCCAGTCAGATAAAGAGGAAACACCAGTTGCTGATAAAAGCACACAGGCAGCTGATGACAACGCATCGCAGTCAATGCTGGATGTAAGCGATAATGTAATAACCGTAAATGGAAGTAAGTGTGTGTTTGCAGGAAAGGGAACATCCCTGCTGGTGGTGGCTACTAAAAATAATATCCCGCTGGCAAAACTATTGGGGTTTAATGAACTGGCCGAAGATGGCATGCTCACTAAAAATCAATACATCTTCCTGGAAAAAAAATCTAAAACAGGCGATAAGGATTTTTACATTGCAAAAGGCGGCGAATCGCTGTATGATATTGCGCAAACCAATGGTGTGCAGATGGAGCCCATGCTGAGCTATAATAAACTATGGGGCAATGAAGATATTAAGGCCGGAACCAGGATCTATTTAAAGCCGGGTTTATGGCAAAGTGCACCTAAAGTTGTGGAAACTCCGGTGCCTGCAAAAAAACTTACACATATTGTACAGCCTAAAGAGGGGCTGTATGCGATTTCTAAAAAATACAATGTAACTGTGCAGCAGCTCAAGGAATGGAACAAGCTGGATTCGGAAGCGCTGAGCGTTGGGCAGGAACTGGTGGTATCAAAATAATTCCTTTACACATGACGATAGAAGTATTCAACAAAAAATTTGCACCTTATATCACTGCAGCGCAAATTGATGAGCAAATAAAAAGACTGGGCGCCGAACTCAATAAAGATTATGCAGGCAAATGCCCTTTGTTCATTGCCATACTCAACGGGTCTTTCATGTTTGCATCGGATCTGTTCAAGGAACTTACCATTGATGCGGAAATATGTTTTATAAAACTGGCATCTTATAAAGGGACCAAATCAACCGGCAATGTAATTACCTCTATCGGTTTGGATGAGCCGCTTACCGACAGGCATGTGGTGATTGTGGAAGATATTGTGGACACCGGCAAGACACTGCATGAATTTTTGCCACAGCTCTTTAACCAGCAGCCGGCCTCTATAAAAATCGCCGCATTGCTGCATAAGCCCGAGGCGCTGACCTATCCTGTAAAAATTGATTATCTTGGATTTAATGTACCAAATAAGTTTTTGCTCGGTTACGGCCTCGATTTTGACGGACTGGGCAGGAATTTAAAGGAAATTTACCAGCTTACAGGAGAGTAGCAGGCAACAGAACAGGCACAATACTTGTCTAGTAAGCATACTTTAACCTTATAATTGCTGGCCCTTGCGATTGTGCTTTATCATATTCTTGCTATGTGCTTCATTGCTTGCAAAAGCCCAGTATTACATACGCGGCGAGGTGAGGGATGAAAAGAGCCAGCCATTGCAAAATGTCCGCATCATCCAGCATTCATCCAACCTGCAATATTATTCAGGCGCATCAGGTGGCTTTGGTATTACCACCAGGGTAATCAACGATTCTCTTACATTTAACCTGGAAGGATACGAGCCTAAAACCATACGCGTAAATGCCGATCAGTGGCAAACCGTGAATTTAAAAGTGCTGCCTTCTGTTGCCAACCGCAACCGTCCCCGGCTCATATCCATCACCAAAGATTTTAAACAATCTTCCCGCTACAAATGGTTCGTGAGCAACGAAACCTATTTTCAGCTGGTGGAGAACGATTATGTAAAGGCCGATAAATATCCCAATACCGGTTTCTCCCTTAATGTAAACAAGGCTTCTTACAGCAATATCCGGCGTTTTATCAATATGGGCAGTACAGTACCCCCGGATGCCGTGCGTACCGAAGAACTGCTGAACTATTTTAACCTGCATTACCGGGAACCGGAAGGAAAGGATATTTTTAAAATGGAGTCGCAGCTCAGTTCCTGCCCATGGGACGAAAACAAACAGTTATTGTTTGTAAATATCAATGCCAGAAAGATCGACCTGGATAAAGTGCCGCCCGGCAATTTTGTTTTTTTGATTGATGTTTCAGGAAGTATGGATATGCCCAACAGGCTGCCCTTATTGAAAGCTGCCTTCCAGTTATTTGTAAAAAACCTGCGCCCGGTGGATACCGTTTCGATTGTTACTTATGGTGGTGTGGTGGGCGTGCATTTACAACCCACCAGTGGTGCCGAGAAGGAAAAGATCATACAATCTATTGAAGAACTGGATGCCAGTGGCGATACACCCGGTGAATCTGCTATTATAGCCGCGTACCAGGTGGCGCACAGCACATTTATCAAAGGCGGAAATAACAGGGTGATACTGGCCACCGACGGTGATTTTAATGTAGGCGCTTCATCAGAAAAAGCGCTGGATGACCTGATCACCAAAGAAAAACAGGGGGGTGTTTTTTTAACCTGTTTAGGTGTGGGCATGGGTAATTTTAAAGATTCAAAACTGGAAACACTCGCAAAAAGAGGCAATGGCAATTACGCTTACCTCGATGATATAAAGGAAGCAGAAAAAGTGCTGGTGAAGGAACTGACGCAAACATTTTATGGTGTGGCCGATAATGTGTTTATGAATATCCAGTTTAACCCGCGCTGGGTAAAAGAATACCGGCTGATCGGTTTCGATAATAAACGTGATGCAGTGGCCGATACCACAATTGAAATTGAAGGCGGCGAAGTGGGCAGTGGCAGCAGTGTGCTGGCCCTTTTTGAAATTGCCCCTACTGATGAGCGTGTTTTTGCAGGCGATATATCAGATGAAAATGGTATTGCCAGCCTTTCGCTGCGTTATAATTTATGCAGCGATACGGTTAATAAATATCTTAACCAGGTATGCCCGCTTAACTTTACTGAATTTAAAAATATTGATAAAGAACTGCAGTTTGCCACCGCTGTAACCATGTTTGGTTTAAAGGTGAAGCAGTCCAAATATATTAAGGATGCAGAATGGACGGATATAGCCACCATTGCTGAAACATCGCACGATACGCACGATTACCTGCAAACACAGTTTTTGCAACTGGTTGAAAAAGCCCAAAAAATATACAAGGGCAAAAAAGGGAAAAAGAAAAAAGAAGATTAGCTGAACATCTCCCGCACCTTATCAAAAAATGATTTCTCACTTTTATCAGGCTTGGGCACAAAGTTCTGGCTCTGCTGCATCTTCTCCAGCATTTGTTTCTCCTCCGTTGTAACATGCTGCGGCGTCCATACATTTACCTGTATCAGCTGGTCGCCTTTTTCATAACTGTTCACGCTGGGAAAACCCTTGCCCTTCAGCCTGAAAATTTTACCGCTTTGTGTGCCTGCGGGTATTTTTATTTTGGCCCTGCCATCAATGGTGGGAACTTCCACCTGTATACCAAAAACGGCATCGGGTATGGAGATGTGTAAATCGTATGCCACATTCAAACCGTCGCGGTGCAGTTGCGGGTGTGCTTCCTCTTCTATAAGTACAATCAGGTCGCCATTGCTGCCACCCCGTTCACCGGCATTGCCTTTGCCGCTTACATTCAGTTGCATGCCTTCCTGTACTCCGGCCGGTATGTCAATGGTTACAGTTTCTTCACCATACACACGGCCTTCGCCTTTACATGCAGTGCATTTGTGGGTTACTGTAGTGCCTTCACCATTACAGGTGGGGCAGGTGGTAACGGTTTGCATCTGCCCTAAAAAAGTATTTTGCACCCGGCGTACCTGGCCGTTGCCGCCGCAGGTGGTGCAGGTGGTAACACTGTTCTTGTCTTTTGCGCCGCTGCCGCCACAGGTATTGCAGGCAACATATTTTTTTACTTTGATGGTCTTGGTGGTGCCTTTTGCAATTTCCTCAAAATTGAGTTTGATCTTTACGCGAAGATTGGTGCCCCTTGTGCCACGGCTGCGTCTGCCGCCCCCGCTGCGTGCCCCGCCGCCACCAAAGAAACTTCCAAAGGGACTGTCATCGCCAAAAATATCTCCAAACTGGCTGAAGATATCATCCATATTCATATGGCCGCCGCTGTAACCACCACCGCCACCGCGTCCGGGAGCGAATGCCTGGTGGCCAAAACGATCGTACTGTGCCCGCTTATCCGCATCACTCAGTACCTCGTATGCTTCAGCAGCTTCCTTAAATTTTTCTTCGGCAGCTTTATCCCCTGGGCTACGGTCGGGGTGATACTGCATAGCCACTTTACGGTATGCTTTCTTTATCTCATCCTGCGATGCAGTTTTGGAAACACCTAATATTTCGTAAAAGTCTTTTTTCATTTATCAGAAAAGTTGAAAAGTTGATAGGGATGACATGTTGATAGGGTTAAAACCGTGCTATCCTGTATCAACGGGTTAACCGGTTAACTCATTTACCCACTACCACTTTGGCAAAACGGATGATCTTATCGTGCAGGTAATATCCTTTCTCTGCCTCATCCACCACTTTACCGGCTTTGTCCTCACCAGCGGGAAGTTCGGCAATGGCCTCATGTTTCTCCACGTCAAAATCGGTGTTGATGCTTTCCATGGCTTTTACGCCTTTGGACTGCAGTTTTGTTCTCAGCTTATTAAAGACAAGGGTAACACCTTCTTTAACCTGTTTTACATCATCCGATGCCTGCATTTGCTTTTCGGCCCGGTCGCAGTCATCCAGTACTTCCAGCAAAGCGGTTACAATATCCCTGTTGGCGATCTTTGCAAACTCATCTTTTTCCTGGCGGGTGCGGCGTTTAAAATTTTCAAACTCTGCAAACAGGCGCAGGTATTTGTCTTTCTGTTCCTCCAGCTCTGCCAGCAGTTTTTCACCTGCTTCGGCTTCTACGGCGTCGTCCATATGCGTATTGCCCGGAACGTCGGCATCGGCATTAATATCCATATTATTTTCTGGTAATACTGTTTCTTTCTCTTCCATACGGTTTTTTAAATTGGTTGCGAAGGTACAACAGTCAAACATTTTGCCAAGCTGCAAATACAGCCAAAATGGCAAACCTTACCACAATGGATAATACTTAATGAGAAGAAACGGCGGAATTATTTCAGTACGAGGAAGCGAACGGTCTCAATCAGCCTGCCGGTTTTATCGCGGAGCTGGTAATAATAAAAACCCCTGGAAAATTCGCTGGTGAGTTCGAGTACTATTTTTTGGGGAGGACTTTTGAGCTCGTATACTTTTTTACCTGTGAAATTGTATATCTCAAAGGTCATAGACTTATCATAGCCACTTACAAAATCAAAATTGATCACCGTAGTGGCAGGAATTGGATATAATTTGATCAGCTTGGGATTACCGTCTCCGGTAGTTGACACCTTATTTTGCTGAGCAGCTGAAGTAAAATTTAATCCAATAATGCAAATTAATATGTAAACAAATCGTCTCAATAAAGTAAAGTTAATAAAATACCTGGATTTTTAACTTATACCACTAAAAAAATGCCGCTTTTTGTTAAACGGATCATTCAGGGCCAGATTCTGTGGGAAGAACGTAAAAAAACTAGTTTAATTGCGCCAAGCGCAGGTTGATGGCCTCGAAATTTGGCACATCTCCCGCATTTTCAAGTACTTCGGCGTATTGTACCAGCCCCTCTTTGTCAATCAGGAATGCGGAGCGTTTGCTCACACCGTTCATCCAGCCGGCAAAATTGTGGTAGATACTGCCATATAAGCCTGATACTTCCTTATTAAAATCGCTCAGCAAGGGAAAATTATAACCCTGTTCTTCCTTGAATTTTTTGAGGGTGGCATAGGAGTCTACCGAAATGCCCAGTACCACAGCATTGGCATGGTTGTAACGGGCAATATCATCCCGTACCGCACACAGCTCTTTGGTACAAACACCTGTAAACGCCAGCGGGAAAAACAGCAGCAACACATTTTTACCCTTGAAATCGCTTAAGCTTACTTTGTTTTTATCCGAATCTACCAGGGTAAAACCCGGGGCTTCCATTCCTGTTGTGATCATAATTGAATATTGATTTGACGAATTTATAATGGTATAACCAAACTTGTTTTGCTTTTGTTCAGTTTTTCGGGCAGGGCTGCAATAATTTCTTTTTTCATGGCATCAATCAGTCTTTTTTTAAGATGGTCGCGGTGTATCACAATACTCACTTCCCTCACCGGCTCTGGTTTTTTAAATTTACGCAGCAGTTTTTTTTGCCTGGCTGGCATACCCACGGTTGCCAGTTCGGGTAAAATAGTGATGCCATCGTAGATCTCCACCAGCCTTCTTAAGGTTTCAAGACTGCCAGCTTCATATTCAAAATGGCTGCCTTCAATACTGGCCTTGCGCAACTGGCAAAGGTTGGCTATTTGTGTGCGGAAGCAATGACCTTCTTCCAAAAGCCATAATTTATTGGGGTCAATATCCTGCGGCAGCACATATGTTTTTTTGTAAGCCGCATTTTTGGGGGAGATATACGCCAGCATCTCTTCATAAAAAAGCACATCTTCCTTTATGCCGCTTTCATTCAAAGGGGTAACCAGTATCCCTGCATCAATTTTACCTTCCCGCAGTCGGGCAATAATGATATCGGTGGTCAGTTCATTTACCACCAGTTTGATCTCGGGATATTTTTTAGTAAAGGATGGAATAAACAGCGGCAACAGGTAAGGCGCCAGGGTTGGAATGATGCCGATCTTGAGCTCGCCGGCAAGCGCCCCTTTGCGCAGCTGCAATACATCCAGCAGCTCGTCACGTTCTGCAATTATTTTACGGGCATGACTTACAATTTCCTTACCTGCGGCAGTGGTAACAACGGGCATCTTGCTGCGGTCAAACAGCTTTACACCCAGTTCCTGCTCCAGTTTATGTATTTGCATACTGAGGGTGGGCTGTGTTACAAAGCAGGTAGCCGCAGCTTTTGCAAAATGCTGCCATGTGTCAACCGCCACCACGTATTCCAGCTGGGTAAAGGTCATGATGATTTTTTTTGAGGATATAAAACTAAATCAATTTCAGGTTGCATGCAGTGCACCCGGCGCATTTAGTTTGTATAAATATTACGGCAAAGCATACACAGCAGTTAAAAATGTGGCTGGTGGGTATTTTTTAAGACCTGCCTGATTGCAATATTTACATTGCCAAAACTGTTTAAAATGAAAAGCATCATCACCAGCCTGTTTATTACAGCAATTACACTTACCGCAAAAGCGCAAACTGTCATTGAAACAGCCAATACCTGTTACAGCAAACAGGATTACCAGTGCGCATTGAACAACTACCTCTCTGCACTCAATAATAACGGGTACAATGCTTCCGATAAGTATATTGTGGAATACAGGATCGGGCAATGTTATTATAACCTTGTGCAGGATGAGAAAGCACTGGAATACTATAAAAAATGCCTTATTTCTTACCCGGATTATTTTTATGCATTGTGGGCGGCTGCCGATTGCTACAGTAACATGAAAAAAAATACGGAGGCGCTGGATTATTATAAAAAGGCAGTTGCCCTGGCATCGTCGGACGAAGACCGGCAGTCCATCAATTACGGTATTGGCGAAGTATACTATGATCAAAAGCAGTATGGCTCCGCCCTGGAATATTACCGTAAAGTGTATAGCCGTACAGGCGATTATTCAAGGATGGATGCCTTTATGGGTGATGCGTTTTATTATCTTGCTAAATACGACAGTGCACTCCGCTATTATCAGAAAGCAGAACCCTACTACAAAGAGAACGCGGAAGGATTGAAAAAAATCAAGCTTTTTGAAGGGCGCTGCAGCAAACAACTGGGCAGGCAGGATGAAGCAATGAAATATTTTGATGCCGCCATCTCCATCAACAAGGATTATGGCACCGCTTACTGGGAAAAAGGAATTGTATGTGCTGAAAGAAAGGATTACCCGCAGGCTATAGAATGGTATAAGACTGCACTTTCTAAATTAACACAAAAGGACACCAGCGATAACTATACACTAACGGGAAACATTTCTGCATGTTACCGCGAACAAAAAAACTATGCCGAACAGGTAAACTGGTTATTAAAACGGAAAGGTTTTTCAAAGAATCCGTACGATGAATATGCAGCGGTAGCCACCATTCAGTATGCAAGGCTTAAAAAAAGTGCCGATGCAGAAAAAACCTGCAGACAGGCCATTCTTTTATACCAGACCGATAAACTGGAAGTGAAGAAAACAGCGCAAGGCAATTATATTAAAATGCTGAATATTGCCGGTAAAATTGCATTGGAAGCAAAAGACACCACCGCCGCAAAAAAATATTTTGAAGATGCTTTAGCGCTGAGTAAGTACTCTTACGAAGCCAATGCAGGTGCCGGAGAAATTGCCTGGTACCGGGGTGATCAGGAAGCTTACAAACAGTACTACAATAATATCATCAGAACTGGTTTTGATACCTTGCTCAGCACCAAAAAAGAAATTGCCAATGTATATGGCAGGGGTGCTTACGTGGATGCTTATATCGACGGGGAGTCTTATTATTCTTCCTCTGTATACAGTGCCCTTTCTTACGATTCACTGCAGAAGGAAGCCGTATTGCTTTGGCCCATTGTTCTGAGCAATAACAGTTATTCCACCAGCCAGGCTAAGGCCAGTTGTGTTCTATTGCTTAATAAAGCTGCCAAACAATACAGCACCGATAAAGAATATGTGAGTAACTTATATAATTCCATCGCCGTGCTTACGCCTGCAACCGATACGGCAACCATGCGTAAGGCACTGGAAGATGCGGTTAGGATTTATCCTGAAAATATAAAGCCATGGGATAACCTGCTTAAGTTTTATGCTTCATACGATAATGCAAAAGGCAGTGTAATGGTGGAAAAACTGATCAGTGTTCTCAAAAAGAAAAAAGACAATGCCACCACCGCAACGGCATATGTGTACAAAGGCGATTTCTTATGGCGGCAGAATAAAAAGGAAGAAGCAAAAAAAGCTTACCAGGAAGCGTTGGTGTGGGACAGTAATAATGCCACGGCAAAAGACCGGGCAAAACTGCAATAAGATTCTTTTAACCATTTTTTATACCGGTTGGCATTAGTTTTGTCGTCTTATACGTACAAAACAAAATAATAAATGAAAAAACACTTACCCCTTATTGCTTTCATGTGTGTAACAGCTGCAAACAGCCAGGCGCAGATATTAAAAGATGTTTTAAATAAAGTTGTAAAAAAAGATTCTTCAGGAAAAACAGTCATCAGCAATCCCATTCAAACAGGCAAGGGGCTGAGCAATGATGATATCATAAGCGGTTTAAAAGAAGCGTTGCGGGTAGGTACCGACAGCAGCAGTAAAAAACTGGGCAAGCTGGATGGTTATTTTGCAGATGCTGCCGTAAAAATATTAATGCCTGCTGAAGCACAGAAAGTGGAGAAAACACTCCGCAGCCTGGGCATGGGCAGCATGGTGGACAAAGCCATTTTATCCATGAACCGTGCAGCAGAAGATGCGGCAAAGGGAGTAGGGAATATTTTTTGGAATTCCATCAAGCAAATGAGCATTACCGACGGGTTGCAGATATTGCGTGGAAGCGATACCGCAGCCACTTCTTATTTAAAAAAGACCACCACCACAGAACTGACCAATAAGTTCCGCCCGGTGATCGACAGTTCCCTTAAAAAATTTGATGCCACAAAATACTGGGCCGATGTGTTTAACGCATACAATAAGTTCAGTGCAAAAAAAGTAAACCCCGATCTTACCGCCTATGTTACCGAAAAAGCACTGGGCGGCCTGTTCTATAACATTGCATTGCAGGAACAAAAAATACGCAAAGACCCTGCGGCTCAGGTAACCGATATTTTGAAAAAGGTTTTCGGAAAATAATTTTCTTCCACACTATTTGTATAAATAAAACTGCCCGGCAGCGCCGGGCAGTTTTATTTATTATTTAGGGTTGAAGTTTTTAACCGGGCAATACTTTTACCCGGATGTTTTTAAAATACACTTTGCTTTTAGGGTCGTGGCCCTGCAGTGCAAATGTGCCGCTGCTTAATACACGGCCGGCCATGCCTGCATCACGTTTTACGTTATCGGGTTCGGTATAATCCACCACGGTTTTATCATTTACCTTAATGATGATGCGCTTGCCGTTTACAATGATATGCTCGGTGTACCATTCATTGTCTTTTGCATAAACTTCCTTTACATCCTCTATGGCATATAAACTGCCCGTGCGCCTCCAGTCGGTATGCGAATTATTTACCTGTGCCTCGTATCCTTTTGCGGGCCAGGATGCCTGTTGAAATGCCGTATGAAAATAAATCCCTGAATTGGATCCTGGTAAGGTCATTACATCTGCCTTCAGTTCAAAATTTTTAAAGTTGTGCTGCTGTACGGGGCCATCATAAAAAAGATGCGCCACATCGCCATTGGCCACAATGGCTCCGTTCTCCACCCAAAATGTTTTTGCATTATCGCCCACCTTCCATCCATTGAGGGTTTTGCCATCAAATAAAGATATCCAGCCTTTACTGGTACTGTGTTTTGTGCCCGAACAGGAAATACAGCAGACTGCAAGAAGAACCAAAATATTTTTCATAATACTGTTTTATGTGCAGATAAAGATAGCGGATTTATGTTACGGGCAGCGGCAGCTATACCTGGCATTGTTGTGTCACTCACTTCAGCGATATACCATTGAGCAGCTTTTTTTCACAGAAATTGCCCGGCGTAAATCAAAAAGTACAAGTGAGTGACACAACGATGCTGATTTCTGCACAAAAGCCTGTTCCATTAATTTCACTTACCTTATTTTTGTACAAACCAACATTTATGACCTACTTATTATCCATACACAATATTGTACGCTGGCTTATTTTGATCTTCGGTTTGCTGGCAGTTATTAAAGCGCTGGGCGGACTGAGCGGTAAAAAAGCATATACCGCTGGTGACAATAAAACCGGTTTGTTTTTTATGATCGGTTTCGACATACAGTTATTGCTCGGTCTTGTATTGTATTTTGGCCGAGGCTGGTTTGATATTGTAAAAGCCGGGATGGCTGATATGATGAAGGTACCTGCCAACCGTTTTTTTGGAATGGAGCATGCGCTGATGATGATCATTGCCTGGATACTGGTGCACATGGGCCGCAGCATGATAAAACGTGGTACAACGGATGCACAGAAACACAAACGCAGCCTTATATTTTACGGCATCGCCTTATTGCTGGTACTTGCTGCCATGCCCTGGCCTTTCCGTGAAGCCATCGGCCGCCCATGGTTTCCCCAGTTCTGATCATTGACCATTCACGATTGACCATTCACTATTCACCATTCCCCATTCACCATTCACCACATGCCTGCTAAAAAAAAGAATACCCTGCCCACTATTCTCATCACCAACGATGATGGTATTACTGCACCCGGAATAAGAAATATGGTGGAAGCGGTAAAAGGGCTGGGCCAGGTAGTGGTTGTGGCGCCCGATAAACCGCAAAGCGGCATGGGTCATGCCATCACCATCGGTTTTCCATTGCGCATGAGCAAGGTGGATATTTTTGATGGCGTGGAAGCCTGGCAAACAAGCGGCACCCCGGTAGATTGTGTAAAGCTTGCAGTAGATAAAGTGCTGCACCGTAAACCCGATATCTGTTTAAGCGGTATCAACCACGGCGCCAATCATTCCATCAGTGTTATTTACAGCGGCACCATGAGTGCGGCCATGGAAGCGAGTATTGAAAGTATTCCCAGTATTGGTTTTTCATTGCTCGATCACAGCATTGATGCCGATTTTACAGCGGCACGTTTTTATGTGCGCAAAATCGTGAGTGCACTGCTCAATAAAAAACTGGATAAGCATTTACTGCTGAACGTGAACATACCTGCCGTAAAACAGGAGTTGATAAAGGGTATTAAAATCTGTAAACAATCTTACGCCAAGTACGAAGAGGATTTTGATGAACGTAAAGACCCCAACGGCAAAAAGTATTACTGGCTTACCGGCAAGTTCTTAAATTTTGATAAGGGGAAAGATACCGATGTATGGGCGCTGGATCATAATTATGTGAGCGTGGTGCCCGTGCAGTTCGATCTTACCAATTACCACCTTAAACAGCAGTTAGAGAAAAACAACCCTTTTAAATGAGCAACAATATCTTCAGCAAAATTTTAGCACCGGTACGTAAAGATAATTTTGTGTTTGGGTTTATACTGGGCATGATCGCTCCGTTTGGCGCTTTCTTTATTTTTAAATCACAAAAACTGGGTCCGCTCACTTACTGGGAAGCCCTGCGTTATATGATGATTGAACCGCAGCACCGCATGCTTACTATCGCCATCAGCCTCTGCCTGCTGGCCAATGCAGTGCTGTTTACATTATACATCAATGCACGTATTGACAAAACTGCCAAAGGTATTTTTGTTGCCACGCTCATTTACGGCCTCACGGCATTGAGCTTGAAAACTTTTGGGTAGGTTGTCGGCGGCTTTGCTGCACTGTATTTCCAGATTGTATTTTCTTATAAATGGGCTATGATTTTTTTCTTCTTTAAAATTATAAAATGAAAAATATCAGAAGGTATCTTGTATTGCTTATTATTACCACACCTGTTTGGGTAAAGGGGCAGTCAGTTGAAAAACTCAGTGATTCCGGCGACAGCGCTTATTTTAAAAAGAATTACCCGCTGGCCATTGATTTTTACAAACGTGTTATCTCCATCACTAAACCCGACTTTACAAAAGGCAGCATTTATTACAATATGGCCTGTTGTTACGGATTGCAAAAAGATAACAGCAATGCATGGAAATATTTAGACAGCGCCATTAAATTTGGTTATACCAGCTACGTTCACATGACGGAAGACAGTGACCTTGAAACACTGCATGCCGATAAAAAGCAATGGGGCCGTATTGAAAAAATGGCCAAAAAAGCGAAGAGCGACCTGGCTGATCCCCTAAAGGCAAAACTGGTTACATCGGACATCCATAATTTCTGGAAAGCCTATGATGCGGTGCAAAAGGATACAGCGCATGCGGCGGACATTTACAACAAACAATATTTTGAAAAAGCTTCCCCGGGGTTACAGGATTATTTCCGTTCCCGCATTTTTTCTACGGAAGCATTTGTGGCCAACCAGCGGAAAAAAGTAAAATTTTATGCCGCCATACGTGCCAATACATTACGGGTGGATGCCACAAAAGATCAAATGCGTGCCTCGTTTGTAAAGCTGAAATCGCTTTACCCGCAGGCGCTTTTTCCCAGTGTTTATTTTGTAATTGGCAGGTGGACGAGTGCCGGTACTGTTTCCAGCAACGGATTGCTGATTGGTACCGATATGCTGAGCAAAAGTGAAACCGTGCCGGTTGATGAACTGAACCTGTGGGAACGCAATAATTATAAATCAATAGAAAACCTGCCTTATATAGTGGCGCATGAACTGGTACATTACGAGCAAAACAATATGGGGAATGATACCACCACCTTATCTGCCTGTATACGTGAAGGGATGGCTGATTTTATTGGAGAACTGATATCCGGCAAAAACAGTAACCCGCGCCTGCACGACTTTGCAAAAGGGAAAGAGAAAAAAATATGGGCTGAATTTGAAAAGGAGATGTTGCTTAACAGGGCAAAGAACTGGATCGCCAACAGTACACAGGAATCACCAGATCACCCTGCGGATCTCGGCTATTGGGTAGGCTACCAGGTCTGCAAAGCTTATTACGAAACAATGAACAGCCCGCAAACAGCCATATACGATATGCTGCATATAAAAGATTACAAAGCTTTTTTGGAAAAGAGCAGGTACGCTGAAAAAGTAAAGCAGCTGCCCTAAATGAAAAGCACCGCACTGAAAGCGGTGCTTTTTTTATGTTACATCATGGACGGTTCATCAGCACTGGGTCCGTATACGCCCGGTATGGGAATATTCAGCAAACGTAAATAAACACCCAGCTGCGCACGGTGGTGTATCATTTGCCCGAACGAATGACGGATGATATCAAATTTGCTCATGGTGAAATAAACCGTTTCGCCATTGCGCATGGTCCAGCTGTCATCCAGTACCGCATCCTTGCTTTTTGACAAAGCGCTGATGGCCTCAGCAGCTTTCTCTTCAAAATACTTCACCAGTTCGGCGCCGCCATTGCAGTCTTTAGGATTGTAAGGTGTGGTGGCAAAATCCAGTTCACTGGTGGTGAGTGCGGTGGCGATCCAGCCTGGTATTTCGGCAACATGTGTGGCCAGTGTTTTTAAGGCCATGCTTTTTTCGTGGGGCTTCCAGTCGCCCTTTTCGGCGGGCACCAGCGCCAGCATTTTTTTAGTGCCAATACTTTCCTGTTCCAGTTCTTTTACAAAAGATTCAATAAAGGTCATCATACATTTTGTTTTAGTAAGTCAAAGCTAAAACCGGTGTATGACAGCCCTATGTCAGCAGTGGCTGGAATTATTTTACTTTTTTTAAAAGGGCACCTGCAATTTCCTTTACCCTGGTTTTAATGCTTTGCGGGCTGATGATCTCTGCCTCATCACCAAACATCATATACCAGCGGGCAAAACCTTCAGCGGAGCTGGTAAGAAAGGTCATTTCAACGGTATGTTCCAGCTCTTTTTCTGAAACAAAACCATTGTAGTATTTCTGCTCACCAAAATATTTGATGATGCGTTTGTTTACCTGCATCACCACTTTTAGCAGCTGCTTTTCTTTTTTGGTAACCTGGTTGAGGTAGGTGGTAAGGGAGGGATGCTGTTTGATAAATGGCAGTGAGCTGGCCTGTAACTGCTGTATCCTGTCTATCCTGAAATTGCGGTAATCGTTACGCAACTGGCACCAGGCAATGAGGTACCAGTGCCCGGCCATGAAGAAAATGCCCACCGGTTCGGCATTGCGTTGGGTTGTTTCGCCGGAGCCGATGGCAGTATAATTCATTTTTACTACCGTTTTCTGCACAATACTGTCCAGTATTTCCTGCATATAACCTGTTTCCCTTTCAGTACGGGGCAGGTAATGGTTTCCCAGTACGGCAATATGTTCCTGCAGGTGATCGATATGATCTTTTTCGCTGCTGCGCAGGATGGCTTTTATTTTAAACAGTGCCGACTGGTAAATGCTGAAAGTTTTTTTATCGGTAAGTTTTTCCACCAGTTTTTCGGCGGTGAGAAAAGCGGTGGCTTCTTCCACGGTGAACATAACGGGAGGCAGCCGGTATCCATCGGCAATGGAATAACCCACGCCGGCTTCGCCAATAACGGGAACGCCTGCCTCATTCAGTGTGTTCACGTCGCGGTACACGGTGCGCAGGCTGATGCCAAAGCGTTCGGCAATGTCCTGCGCCTTTACAATTTTTTTAGATTGCAGCTGGATGAGTATGGCAGAGATACGGTCGATCCGGTTCATACTGCAAAGTATAGAAAATAGCGTTGGTAAAAAACCGGGCAATGGCGAAAGTAAAGGATGCCTGGTTACTTTGATCAAAGTAACCGGTATTGCCTGGCGTTATTGGAACGCTTTATCTTACTGTGCGCACACTGCGGTAACCACCGCCGGCGGCCTGCTGAATAGAAACAGAACGGGCGCATGAAGCCAGTAAAAATACAACCACGATAAGTGTAATGATGTTTTTCATAACAGAAGATTTAGCGGATTAAAAACAATATAAAGTTACACCGCACTGTTATAGCTTACCCGCGCAAAACCGCCCGATCTTTTACAGTATTTATCCTTGTGGCAAATACGGGGGCCATTTTTAACCTGCTGAATTTCAGCCCGGCAAAAAAAATATGGGGTCGCCGCGAAGGGTTTTTAAAAATTTGTATTATAACCTTGTACACCCGTCAATAAACCAACCAGTATAAAAACACTTATGCAAAAGAACAAATTCGTATTCACCCTTCTTATCGCCCTGCCCGTTATACTGTTCCAGTTTTGCAGTAAAAAAGACACTGCAGATAGAGGAACAACAGATACCGCCACGCCTCCAAATTTGCCTGCAACTCCATATAGCTACGTGGTTAGCTATCCTGCACATGTGCAGGCAGCGCTGGCAGCCAATGACAATACCCCGGCCGATAATGCCATAACCAACGATGGCGCTACGCTGGGCCGTGTGCTGTTTTACGATAAACACCTTTCTAAAAACAATACCATCAGTTGCGCCAGTTGCCATAAACAGGCCAGTTCGTTTACTGATAATGTACAGTTCAGCAAAGGATTTGAGAACGGGCTTACCACCAAAAACTCCATGCCGGTACTGAACCTGCGTTTTTATAAAAGCGGTAAAATGTTTTGGGACGAACGTGCGGCATCGGTAGAGAAACAGGCTTTGCAGCCCATTCAAAATACAGTGGAGATGGGGCTCACACTGGCCGAACTGGAAAGCAAGGTACAGGCGCTGAGTTATTACCCGCCCTTATTTCAAAAAGCATTTGGCAGCGCCACTATCGATTCGGTGCGTATTTCAAAAGCGCTGGCGCAATTCATGCGTTCTATTGTAACATTCCAGAGCAAATACGACCTGGTGCAGCAGGGGCTGGCCACTTATACAGCTGCTGAAGCAGCCGGAGAGCAGGTATTCCTGAACGTTCCGCCCGGGGGAAACAGTTGTGCCAGCTGTCATACACCGCCCATGTTCCTTACCTCTAACCCGGCAGCACCTTTTGCTTTTCCTTTGGAAGCAGGCATCAACGGGCAAAACAGGTTTAAATCTTCCAGTTTAAGAAATATCGCTTCAACCGCACCTTATTTTCATAGCGGCAATATTCCCACATTAACAAGACTGCTTTCAGGCGGACCGCTTGGGGCACCCGATCATATACCGGCGCATACGGTGCCACCAACAGATGTGGCCAATGTAATGGCTTTTTTAAATACGCTTACCGACCAGTCGGTAACAACAGAGGTAAAGTTTTCCGATCCGTTTAAATAGTGGTCTTTTAAACAGTGATTCCAGCCCGTTTTGCCTTTGGTGAACGGGTTTTTTATTCATTGCATTGAGCGCATAAAAAAGCCGGGTCTTGCAAGGACCCGGCTTTTTTTTATATAGATGTATTAAATATCTTTTTCTGCGATAAAAGAACCTGAAGAAGTGAATGTGGCCTGCTTGCGCTGTGTGCCGATAAAGAATTTTACTTTATAGGTGTTGCCATCTTCCCTTTCCCATTCAATCTGGCCGGTGGCAGCGGGGTACTTGCTGTTGAAGGTGGTCATTACACCGGATGGCACCTGCGATGCGGGAATGCTTACAGATGATGAAACGGGAGTATCGTCACTTGATTTGGAGCAGGTGCTGCTCATGCCGATGGTGCTTATCAGCAGCATAAATAATAACTTCTTCATGGTATGTTTGTTTTAGGTGAATAATGAATACACCGTAAAACTATACAGGCCGTATAACTGCACAAACCAAAGCTTACCGAACAGGGATTTTAAACTGCTGAACGGGAAAACATCCTTTTTAAATAAAAACTCAGCGGCGGCTGATGGCTGTGATGTGCACCATTTTTTGATAGGGCGGCGCACAAAAACAAACAAAATCAACATTTGTGGTTTCATAACATACTGAAACAGCCATGTCATTCACCCTGAAAGCCGGGGCAAGGTTCTCAGGATACCTGAACGGATTCGTGCTGTCGCCCGAAACATACAGGTACCAGCCGGTGCCATCAGCAGCAGGATCGCCGCCCCAGCGCACCACTGCATCTGCGCAGGTGCCGGAATCGTTTTTATTTTCTTTTTTACAGGATAGCGCAGTTACTGCAAGTAATGACACTATGATAAATATGCTTTTCATATCAATCTGACATCCGCTTTCGTGCCAAACGTTGCATTGCTGTATAAATTAACAGTACCGTAAATAATTATGGTGGATAAATGCCCTTTCACCTGCTGAAAAATAAAATTAATTTTAAAAGCATGAAGAAACTGTTACTCTTTGCCATTGCCGGGTGCATTGCATCCGTGGCTGCCGCACAATCGCCTAAAACAGAATTGTATGACCTTATAAAAAAACTGTTGCCAGACAGTACGGGTTATGAGAATGTGGGCGACTGGGCTGTTAGCAACCCCAAAAAATTTCCCATAAAATGGAAAGATGACCATGTGATAATGAGTGATGATACCAGTATCAATTTTTACCGCAGCGGCACCGTTGATCTTACGGTGAACGGGCGCAGTTTTATGCAAAACGGGCAGCCGGTAAAATGGAGTATCATGCTCAAAGGCCCGCGGTCGGGCTATACTTCATTCAGCATTGTGAGCTCACCCCCCAGTGCCGATATGAAACCATTCTTTAACATCGACAGTGTGTTTGGCAAAAAAGCCTTTAAAGCCAAATTTATTAAAAGCTGTGATGCAAAGGCATTGTCAGGATATTATTATTACGAACTGAAACTCCCAAAAAAAGATATCACATTTATCAAGATCAGCTGGCTTTCGTTCAATGGGAATACCGCCATGCGCATCGATTGTTATGATAACTTCAGCAGGTATGCAGCTAAGCTGGATTGTCCTAAATGAGGGATTTATTTTTTCAGCAGCAGCTGGTGAAACTTTTTTATCTCATCAGTTTCCTGCTGTGTGATGGCTTCATTTTTACTGTATTTGCTGTAGAGATATAGCACTCTTTTGTGTTGCGGGTATTTTGCTAAAATCTCCTGCATCAGTATGCCGGGCATTTCATCTTTGGGGGGAGCAGCAGCAGTGAGGGTTGGTTTGCCTCTTTCCCTGGTGGGCTTTTTTAAAATGATGGCCTGCAATGTGGCAACCCTTGCTGCGGGAATGGCGGGTGTGCGCTGCACTTTTTCGAGCAGGCCTTCCAGCTGTTTTTTACTAAGTCCGCCGCGGTTGCAGTATTGGTGGTGCAGGCTGTTTATAAATGAAGAAGCCGGGTGTTCTTCTTTCATCTGTGTAAGTATCAACATCAGTACATCGGGTGCTGCCATGCGATAAAGCTAAGTAAATATTGAGGTATTAACATCCTGCAGTTTTAATTGTGTGTTTCCTGTTTAACTCCCGTTTAACCTCAAATGGCAGTATCATTTCCTCTCTTTGCAAATAAGTTCAAAACCTGCAATATGCGTTTAACAACAGCGCTGGTATTCGCATTATTTTTTTATGCTTTCCCGGCACCATCAACAGTACAGAAAAATCCTGATGCAGTGATTGGCAAATGGATGTCTGACGAAAAGAACCTGGAAGTACAGGTGTATAAAGCCGGGGCAGAGTACAAGGCAAAAGTGCTTTGGTTTGATGACAGTGATGATAAAACGAGACCATGGAATATCCGCACTGATGATAAAAATCCGAAGAAAGAATTGCGCAGCCGCAAAATTGCAGGGCTGGAAGTGCTGACGGGGCTGGTATATGATGAAGAGGAGGATGAATGGACCGGCGGAACTATTTACGACAGCAATTCGGGGAAGGAGTGGAGTGCAAAAGTGTGGCTCAATAAAGACAAACAGCTGCGGGTGAGAGGTTACTGGCTGTTAAGTCTTTTTGGAGAAACAATGACCTTTAACAAAGAACCATAATGCATCGTATCATTCACTTTCTGATTTATTCTTCGGCGGAAGCGCAGCTGTTTTTAATTACAGGCATGCTGTTGCTTTGCTGGAACACAGAACTGCTGGCAGGCTTTGCCTCAAAAAAACATAAATGGAAACATGCCTGGGTGAATGCCGGTTTTGTATTCAGCAATTTCCCGCTGCAGGTGCTGGTTGGATTAACATTTGCCGCTGTTTTAAAGTGGACATCCCTGCATCATTTTGGTTTTTTGTACCAGCTGCCTTTTTACACTAATCACTGGTGGCTTTTTATCAGCTCATTTATTTTTCTCGATCTTGGTGAATATGTGTATCATTTCATCATGCACAAGGTAAAAAAGCTGTGGATGTTTCATGTGGTGCACCACTGCGACCTGCAGCCCGATACATCCACTTCATTGCGGGAACACCCAGGAGAAAATCTTATAAGAAATTTATTCACGTTACTGTGGGTGTTCATCAGCGGTACACCTTTCTGGTGCCTGGTGTTAAGGCAATCGGTGCAAATAATCAGCAATGTTTTTGCACATGCCAGTTACAGGCTCCCCGAAAGGATGGACAGGGTGGTGGGTTTGTTGCTTATCACACCCAATTTGCACCAGGTGCATCATCATTTTGAACAACCGTATACCGACAGTAATTATGGTGATGTGCTGAGTATCTGGGACCGGCTTTTTGGAACCTTCCGGCGCATAAATCCTGCCGCACTTGTTTTTGGAATTGATGCGTATATGGCAGAACCGCAAAAGAGAAAATACCTGTACCTGTTGAAACTGCCATTTGGCAAATACCGGAGCAGTGCTTCCGCAGCAGTAAAAGAATAAGCAGGTATATCACCCGGTTATTGCAGCTGCTTTATAAACCCCATCAGTTTATCGGCAAGTGAAGTACTCAGCAACTTCACTTTATTATACTGCGCTGTTGCCAGTGCCTTGTTTCCCTGATTGTAATACACCAGGCCAAGCCCGTACTGTGCCTCGGCATTTTTTGCATCAATGGCAATGGCTTTTTTATATACCGGAATTGCAGCAGCATAATCTTTACTGTTCAAGTAGGAATCGGCAAGATAGAGCCATGCGGTAACATAATCTGGCGATAATTCGGTAGCCTTTTTATAATAGGGCACCGATTGGGAATACAGGTTTTGGTTATAATACACATTCCCCATTCCAAGATAGGCATCGGTATAGGAAGGACTTAACCGCAGCGCTTCATTGAAACTGTTTTTGGCACTGTCGTATTCATGCATGTGCACATATTCATCTCCCATCATTTTATAGGCATCGGCAAGATCGGGTTTTAACCAAACGGCTTTTTTAAACAGCTCAATGGCCCGCGGTGAATTGTTTTGGCCGCTGTAAACTTTTGCCAGTTCGTACCAGGCCCATCCATTGGTGCTGCCCTGTTGTATGGCAATCTCCAGCTCATTCTTTGCTTCAGTATTGTTGTTTGTTTCCTTGTAACTGCGTGCCAGCCGGTAATGTGCTTCGGTATAATTATAGTTGATACGGATACATTCTTTAAATGCTTTGATCGCTTCTGTATACACTTTGCTGCGGTGGTGGGCCACACCCAGTTCAAAATAGGCAGATGAATTATTGGGGTCTGCCTCAATTGCCTTTTGATAAGATGCGATGGCTTCATTAAAACGGCCCAGGTAGTCGTAACAGTTACCCAGCTGTACAAGTGCCTGTGTGTAATCGGCCTTTAGGGCAAGCGCCTGTTTAAAACTGTTTGCAGCGTCTTCATATTTTTCAATTGCGTAATAGCATAATCCCATGTTATAATATGCAGCATAGTTTTTAGCATCGCCGGCCACCACCTGTTTGAATGATGCAATTGCATCCTGGTACTGTTTGGCGCCGTATTGCTGCAAGCCTTTGTCAAATGTTGTTTGTGCGTTCCCTGCAACTGTAACCAACAATAACAGGGCGATGGTGATTTGCCTGAACATATATGCGGGTTTTACTGGTGTAACTAAAATTAAATAACAGCCATGATATTGTCAATGACTAAAATCGTATGGATGCCGCATGTAAAATTATTATTACGCAAAAAAGAAACAATACCGGCAACTGGGTATTTGGCAGGATATAAAAATCAATGATGATCTCAGGAATGTTTTTTTCTTGCGGCATTAAAACCATAGCTGCCGTTAATGCCGGCATAACTTTTATGTGCGGCTGAAGAAATGCCCACACCGCCGGTGATGCCAAAAGCCCAGTGCGGGTTTATATTATAATCAAGCTCCGCATCGATATTATGCTGCGGCAGGTCTTTGCTGATAAAGCCAAATATTTCGGCAGACAATACCCATTTTTTCACCGGTTTGTAAGTAAGTGAACTTGTGTAAGTATAAGAGGGTGTTGTAATAAACCCGTCCCAAAAAAGCCCGGGGGTAAAACCCGCGGTCAGCTTTTTAGAAAGCGGCTGCTGGATATCCAGTTGCATTACAGGCGCAAGGTGAGCTGCCGTAAAATTTTTTGAAGCGAGAAAGGGGACGGCCAGCTGTATCGAGGCAATAACGGCGGGTCCATTTTTGTCTTCCTTGCGCAGCAAATAATTGAAGCCGGCAAGTAAGGGTTCTGCACCGCTGATTTTTTTTATGGGGGTTTCTGATTTATCTGTTACCGAAACGATGCTTAGCTCTGTATTTACTTCCAGCCGGTTGCTGATGCCATAGTGCAATACAATATTGGGAACGGCGGTAGTGCCCAGTGTGGCATCAAAAGTTTCATACCCGGTTTCCCATTCCACCAGTATATCTTTTTTTGCCAGCGCAAACTGGCTTTCTGTTTTGGATCGGCGGCTTTTTTTAATTTTCTTTTTTACCTGTGCATTGGCGCCCATGCATGCAAAAATTAAAATTGCGGCAACTGTTATTTTCAAATGCATAACTGAAAATAAAAAAAATATGCGGCACGGGAGCTATTTATCCCGGCCGCAATCTTTCAGTTTCCTGTTATTATCAGTGCGCTTAGCGTTAAAAATTATATCCAAAGCCCAAACCGCCAATTGCAGGGAGCCTGTTTTTGCGCATGGAATTTTGCCCTATGCCCAGCATATAATTCAGGCTCAGCCTTCCTTTTCTTCCCCAAACTGTCGCCTTACCGTCAACATAAACCCTGAAGCCGATATTACGTGTCAAAACACTCAGTGAGGAGTCGCCGGAAGGATTAACAGCGTTGCCCTTAATGGATTTTTGTCCAAAATAAAAAATACCATCTGCATTCAGGCGCATGATAAGCGTGCCGTTCCTGGCGCCCCTCCTTACGTTTTCATCAATTACAATTTGCAGGTGTTTGGCTTTTAGCAATGAAATACCACCAAAAGCGCTCATAGTGGAGTAGCTGTTACTGGTGTTGGAGCCCTGGAAAGAATAATCCGTATATCCTGCACCGCCGTGTAATCCGAATGAAGTTCTTTTTTCAACCGGAATTTTTCCAACATAGGTGATATTGCCTTCGGCTTTCAGGCTGTTGCTGATACTGCTTTCTTTCAATTTTGATGTAAGAAAGAAACTTCCGTCCACCATGCCGCCGGTAAAACCGCCCAGTGCATTAATATAGTATTTGGTGGGCTAGTAGGTAGAAAAGCCAAGGGAGTTCACGCCTTCAGGTCCAAAAAAGCCAAGGTAAACAGAGTTGTTACGTCCTTCATCGGCATTTTTGCTTAATACGGTAACGTTAACCGTTGTGCCATTGGAAGAGGAGAAGGTGATTTCATCCTGCGCTTTTACAGCAGCCAGTAAAAAAGAAAACAAAATGGAGCAAATCAGTTTTAGTTTCATAAGGTTTTTTATATAAAATAAATAACAGATCAATGAAGTGATCTGTGGTTCCGGCAAAAATATCATTTCCCGGTGAAATGCAGCCGGAGCTGGTGCTATAACCTGATAAGTGTGATTTTAGAAACCATAACTGTGACAGCTGCGGCTTTTATTGGGATAAAAAGTACGTGGTTATTTAATGCTTTCATACAAGGCATTCCATTTAGCCTCTTCGGCAACCCACTTGTTTTTTTCGGTATCGTTGGCGGCTTTTAGTTTTTTGTATGCTGCAATATCGGCCAGGTAGCTCAGCGCTTTTTTATACTGTGCTTTGTCCTTCGGGTCCAGGTTGCTGTTTTTTCCAAATATGGCGGCGGCTTTTTCGTAAGGCTCACGAGCCGATTCCAGTGCGGCGCCATACTGGCCATCCAGGGATGCTTTTTTAGCTGCATCTGTGGCACCCGTTTTTGTTTTGTCGAACACAACAGCTTTATTGATGAAGTAATCACCCAGGTATAAATAAGCATTTACAAAACCCGGGTTTATTTCTGAAACTTTCTTAAAAGCACCGGTCATGGTGTTTTCCAGTTGTTGTACTCCTTCCATGTCTGTAGTTTTCTCAAATCTTTTGTTCAGCTCATCAAAAATGATCTCACCCAGTACCTGGTTGGCTTTAAAATTACCCGGATCATCTTTTACCAGCGCCTGTGCAGCAGCATACTGATTTTCAAAACCAGTGGTGGTGCCAATGGCAAAATCAACCTTGTCGAAAGTAAAATATTCACTGGATGGGTACATGCTTTTACCCAGCGCCTTATATTTTTCAAAGAGCAGATAGTTTTTCTGCGTAAAATAATAACTCACCACATAACGGTATACCGATTCATAGCCTTCACCTTTTATGCCTGCATCGGCCAGCCTGCTGTAATACGTGGCCGCCGCATTTTTGTTGCCGCTGTTTTCTGCCGTAATACCGGCCAGTACCAGCACATTGGTATCGATGGCCGACGCCAGTAATTTTTTTGCTATCAGCAGGTCAGAGTAATTCACCGCCTTGCTTATTTTGGTAAAAGCAGCATTCCATTTTTTCTGGCTGTAATCGGTGTAGCCAATCGTATAATAAACGGTGTATAAATTCACTGGTCCGTTCTGGTACAATGCGTCGCTGATCAGCGGCATACCAGGATCTTTTTCCTTGTATTGGGTAAAAGCGGCGTCGGCTTCTGCAGCCAGGGTTTCGGCCTGTGCCGGGTCGGTCTTCATGGCATCGGAAGCCAGCGTGCTGTAAACAGCGGTTTTAAGAATGTATGCCTCCGGCTTGGAAGTAAAAGCCGCATTTTGCATGGCTTTGTCAATATCGGTTTTTGCCTTGCTGTACTGCTGCAGCAGGCAGATGTTTTTTATATCCTGGTAAGTTTGGGCATCCACCTGCAAGCAACATATGGCCAGCAGGGGTAAAATTAGTTTTTGCATACCGGAAGCTTTGTCTAAAAATAATAATTACCCCCATAATTCCTATACCGTGCAGCGGGTATATATGCGGAACTGGAAAGCGCTATTGATCACTTTTTTTCTTGAAAAGTTTTTTGCCCAGCTTGTAACCAACAATACCCGACACCAGCATCATGGGTATTGCAATAAAGTACAGCAGGTGAATCAAACAGCCGTCGCTTCCGCAGGGCTGGCTGGCTTCTGCCAGTAATGTAAAGCCGTAAATGAAAACGGCGCAGGAAACAGCGAAGGGAATGTATTTGAAGAACCGGTTTAACCGCATTTGGCAAATGTACGGAAGCTGGCTAAGCAATAGGGTTACATTTACCGGAACAGGCCAACAGCAACAATAAAAAATCAGCAAAGCTGTCTGTAACCAGCTTTTCAATTTATTTTTGAAAGAGATCCCAATCAATTATATTGAAATGAAAAAACTGCTTGCTATTATTTTTCTTATCCTCTGTTGTTCTTCTTTTAAAAAGAAAGAAATTACGTGGACGGCCATTGGCGATTCCATTACCTATCTCAACGATCATAGTAATGAAACAGGTAACCGCATCAGCAAAGGATATATGACCAGGGTGTCAGAGAAATTACCCAATATCCATTTCATCAACCAGTGACATAACGGCTGGACATCCAAAGGAATGGCGAAGAATATTGAAAAGCTCGGATTGGTAAGGTCAGATGTGTATACCATTTTCCTGGGAACAAACGACTGGTGGCATGCAGATACGCTGGGGCATTTATCTGATTACAAAAACAATACCGGTACCGGTACACTGTATGGTTCATTCCGTGTTATCATTGATAAAATCCGCAGCCTGAATGAAAAAGCGAAGATCATTTTGATAACGCCGATGCAACGCTCCGATTTTGTTTATATCAATAACCCCAAAAATAATGCATACGGTTCTTACCGGGAGAAGAACGGTTTTTCACTGGAACAATTTGCCGGTGCGGTTGACAGTATTGGCAAGTATGAACACTTAACAGTGGTGGATCTTTACCATAAAAAACAGCTGGCTGTTGAACACCTGGTAAAATTCAAATGCTTAAAAGACCCGCAAACCGGCGAATATAAAAATTATCCATATCCTGCTTTTATTGATATTCCTTTTCAGCCCGCAACAGATGAATACCCGTATCCCGCGGGTGCCATTGATATGACTTACGATGGTTTGCACCCGTCTGACAAAGGGTACGCCGTAATTGCGGATATGCTGGTTAAGATCATGAAGCGGCTTTGAGCCTGTCTTAAAATCCTTCGCAGAAAAATCATATCCCCGGAATTGAAATGATACGGGCCTGCAACTTTAACTCACAGGGCCGGCTTCTTATTGCGACCAACGCTCCATTTCCTGCGACGTAATGGCCATACCCGTTTTAAACACTGCACATCATTTTCCATCTTATATACATTGAATCACTTTAAAAATTTACAATTATGAAAGAGATTTTTACACTCGTGGTTTTTACAGCAGCTATGTTCAGTTTTGCAGCAGCCCAGCCTTATGGCGCCAAAGATGGTGGTTATAAAGACGGCAAAAAAGGAGGCTACGGCCGTGATGACCATAATGCGTTTGATATAGACAAGGCTATAGGCTACAACAACAGCTACTTCCTTTACAAACAAAGGATGGAACAGGTGAACAGGGAGTTTGACCAGAAGATTGCTGAAGTAAAACGCAGCTGGCGTTTAAACGGAAGGGAAAAGGAAAGACAGACCAGGTTTTTACAAATGCAAAGACAGCATGCGCTGGATCAACTGCAGCATGAGTTTGAAAAAAATAACCAACAATACAGGGGTAAGGACCGTAAGTATGATGCTCATTGGTAATAACGGAATTAAAAAGGAAAGAATAGTGAATAAGGGCCGCATCATGCGGCCCTTATTTATTACGATTTTGGACAAAAGCCTTATGGGAATTAGTGGCTGTAATAGTTTTTCAGCTGTTAAAATATCACAGCATAAGGGCGATTTATTTTTGTAACCGGAGAAAAATAAAACTCCGGTAATTACGTTATGCAGTATTAACTCCTGCATAGCTGAATGCGGGGTAATAAAGACAGAAAAGGTTTTACCAGTACTAAAGGTTTATAGAATCTTAATAACTTAATCCGATTACCAAAGATGAAAAAACTATTTCTATTGATCACCATTGCTTTTATTGCAATTACCACCACCGCCCAGGTAAAAACAGTCTTCAATGCCAACATGCAATATACAATACCTGCCGGCTGGTATATGAAGGACTCTTCTTTGCGAAAGATCACACTGCGTAAAACGGGGGATGATTACAGCCGCATAGAAATTACGGTAGACCAATACCCCGATAAAGACCTTACTAAATTTATGGCGCTGGATAAACAGAAGTTTTCACCAGACCCGCATGTGCGTACCATACAACCCGATGTAAAATTGGGTAACCATATTTACAAAAAAGTAAAATACTTTACCAACAATAAAGTATTAAAATTGGATACCGAACTAAATTATGCCACGCTGGCCCAGCTTAAAAATCCGTTACCCGGCGTTACCAACGGGCTTGTACAAATCGTAGTCATTTGCAGTAAAGCCCAGGAAGCTGAAATGAGTAAAACTGCAGATGCGCTGGCAACAGCGCTGGTGTATTGATAAGTCTTTATATGAACGATACCATCAATGAAGTTATGTTGTACTCCCAGTTGATGGAGACTCCGGCCGATAAGAAAAACGATCGGTTCGTGAAGACACGAACCGATGCAGGCAAGACATGCGACAGTTAGTAACTCCGTTATCAATAATAGTATTCGTATAACTCCAGGAATTCTCTCAGTCTTTTTCCAAAATAATAATCTGTGGATTCCAGCTTATTGCTGAATGAAGCGGCTTTGTTATTTTGTTTTAACATTCTTTCTGCATACGCTGTTCCCTCGTCCAGCTTTACTAAAAAGGCTTTCAGGTCTGCCCGCAGCTTGGTTTCATTGTTAAAGAAATTTTCCCATTTGAAATATTCCTTCACCCAATGTTTTCTTACCGGGTAAGTGGATGCACTATAGCCGGATGATCTCATCCAGGAATCATATTCACTGGCGGCCATTGCAAATGCTTTAATGGCATCCATGCATTCAACGGATGACATGTAGCTGTATTTGTCCATATCGTCCAAGGCCTTTTTTAATTTCTTCACCTTTTCCACCACTATCCTCGTCATTTCTTTAAATTTCTTTTCTTCTGCCCGGTCTTCTGCGCTTCCGGCCTGTGGCGCTGGCTTATTGCTTGCCACGGTGGCGTTGGAGGAAGCATTGCCGCTGATGCCCAGGGTTACCCTGCAGCTGGTGCCATTGGCATCTGCAGCGTATTCAATATCGGCACCTGTTTTGGGAGCAAACCTGGAAGTTTTAAGCTGCTCCACATAATTATAAACTTCCAGCGGGTCCACCCGCGTGAGCAGGAATGTGGTATCGTTCAGGAATTTTACAGTCTCACCGGAACCCTGGTATGTATCAGTTGAAAAACCCACCCTGATCTCTTTGGCAATTTCTGCAGCACTTTTTTTAGTATTCAGGGTGATCAGCATTATTTTTTGCGGGTATTTCTTTTTGCCGCCCGACATGGTGAAGGGCATTTTGTACACCGTGGGCAGCAGCAATTCTCCTTTTTTATTGAGCCTTGCATCATACAGAAAAAAACTCTGTTGTTCTAATGAAAAATTAAACGGCTCGCTGCCGGGTGAAAAAGCATTGTCCCAGCTTCCGTCTTCATTCAGTTTTACCAGTTGCAGGGTTCTGTATTCATTGGGCTTGGGGCCATAGCCTAAGCGGATAACAAACATTTTTTTATCTGGCGTGGTAATTATTTTTTCTGTACTGGGAATACCTTCTGTTGGTAACACCACGTAACCTTTTCCATTTCCAAATGCAGGATCCGGTTGCCAGTTGTTCAGGTAGCGTGCCACCACGGTTTTCCTGTAAATATCATAGTAAGTTTTTGGGTCTGAAGCGGACCTGTAACCACAGGTAATCCACCTGCCGGCGCTGTCGGTGGTGATATCACCGAGGTAAAATCTTTCCGATTTATTTTCCTTTTCAATCCGGTGCCTGAATGTTCCTGCCTCACCAAAGCTGCTGTCGGCCATGCCATTCTTCAGGTAACGCTGAAACAAAAAGCCGTCGTTGTCATTTGCATTATAGGCGGTGCCGGCAAACAGCAGTTTCCCGTCTTTTTGCAATCTTAGTTTCGGCAGGCCATTCCAGTAGCTTTCAGCAAATAGAAGAACGCCCCGGTTGCCAAAACTGCTGTCGATGGTTCCTTTGGTGGTAAGCCTGATCACATACCGGGTAAAGTTGTAGTTATTATAATTGCTGCCACTCACTAAAAAATTGCCGTCGGGCAGGTATTGGATAGCTTCTGCAAAATTGGTAGATGCATCTATGGCATAGGTAAACAAACCTTTGCTGGCAAAGCCGGTATCTAAAAGTCCGTTGGTAAAAAAGCGGGCCACCATCAGCATCCTCCTGCCGTTGAGTGTAATGTCTCCGGCTACTGCAAGTTTGCCGTCTTTTTGTTTGGCGGCATCGGTGGTTTTGATAACAGCGCCATTGAAACCAAAACTTACATAATCCTGTGCATGGGTTGCCAGGCAGGCTAAACTCAGTACAAAGGGGAGTATCCGTCGCATATTTTTTTGCAACTAATTTACTTACCGCAGCTGCATGTTGCCATACCTTGTACACGGTATTTTGGGGTTATGCCGGGGGAGAGATAAGACTGGCTGTAGGCCTGTACTGCAAAGCGGCGATAGTTGGGTATGCTGCGCCGTTTGCCGGAGACAAGACGGCGGAGGGGAACAGCAACAGCGGGGGAGACACTTGCGCCAGTGGGATTTCCGAAACTCTTTTCTGCGCCGGGGTCTCGCCACACACAGGCTAACGCTTTGAAGACCCCGTCGGGACAGAAAGGAACAGCAACAGCGGCAGAGTTAAGGGCATACCAGCGGTGGCGAAGGAAAAATGTGTATCTTAATTAAAAATATAGTTTATGAGTGTTGGTGTAAATGTTGAAAAGCTTACAGCCTCAGCTGGTTCAGCAATATTTATGTTAAGTGCAGCAATAGCCCCTGGGATGTTAATATTCTATTTACGGGATCCCGAAGGGTTTAATAAGATTGAAACATTTAAGGCGATTTATCTTTCATTAGCAATCACAAGTCCAGTCATTTCTATAAATATCTTCATTACGGGCATTTTTTTTAAATTATTTTCAAATGGTAAAAGACATAATGAAGAAGAATTTCACGGAATGACCGTTCCCTCACTTATTGTTACTATAGCTTCATCAGTTTCAATGTTGCCATTTTATCGAATTGTTAGCAATACAATTTATCAAGGAATTAAATACACGAGAAGAGACGCTCTTTGTACAATCTACAAATGGGAAGGTATTGCTATTATTGTTCTTTTCGTTTTTTTTATTTTATTTAAAATTCTTAAAGCAAGAAAGTAATTGACCATTTACCGCTTGCTTTTTTGTTTACACTGTTGGTTAATGATCAGACGGCAGCGAAGATGAATCCAAAGATGATCTTTTAAGTTGGAATACGAAGATCGAAGCGAATGGTTAGTGAAGGCACGAACTGAGGCGAAGGGAATGCAGGGGCGTTGTGATAACAGACGCAATGTCTTCGGCGTAAGCACTGAGCTTGGGAGAAACGTTGCTCGGAATTAGGAAGACTGGAACCGAGTCGAAGGGTACGACCCGGAGTTAAGAGGAAGTAAAACACCAATGGTGATAAAAAATATGCAAAATCTTTATTTACTATTGATTAGCAAAGATGAGAAGAGTAAAAATTTGGGTAAACAAATTTTTGATAATCTATGCGAAAAAGATTTGGATGATTTTATTGAATATTACTTAAATCACCCCTTTACCAATAAAATTTCTAGATGCGTAAGGGCTAAAATTGCAAATAGATTAAGTATAAAAAAGTAAACTAACAATTATATAGTTCCTGAAGGCACGAACCGAGGCGAAGGGCTAAAATTGTTTTATAGTTTAACTATTGAAACAGGCCCGGAGATGCCACTTTTTGCTAAAAGCCGAGCTTGTGGTGATGTTGGAATTATATGAACGCCATTTGTAGCTACCCAAATGAAAGGATTGTTTGTAATTAAAATTTTAGTTTTAAGTTCGTTCGATAAACAAGAAATGAATTCCTTAAGCCATTCAAATTTTTTTAGAACTAAACTTACTTCACCTGTACTTGCCGGGTGTATTTCTACAAAATATAGTTTTTTATTATAACCAATCATGTAATCCCACCTGTTCGGGTTTTTATAAGCAATCTTTTTTGAACATATATCAATATAAATGCTCCCCTCAATTAAACGTGTATTAGAAATAGTAAAATATTTTTTGTCTTTACCTTCAACTGCTCCTAATCCCGGTCTATAACAAGCCTCATATCCTTTAATAGTATTCATTATTTATACCTTTGTTTATTCGAAAAGCTTTAGTTGGGCATTTTTAGATACTACTTGATTAGCTCTTAGACTAAATGAAGATAATCCACCCCATTGCGCGTCTGAGATATTTGTACTAGATGGATCAAGATTAGAAATATTCTCGACCTCTACATGTGAGTCAATCCTATTGAATGAAAATGTTTTAATTGATTTAGTTGTTAGAACTGTTTTGAAAACTTCCGTAAGTGAAGGCGATTTATTGATTTTAAATAATTCGAAAAAGTCTAAAGCGACAGACGGAGCTTTTCCAATATTATTCAATACCCAAGCAAGTTCAAGTAAAGTTTGTGAATGAGTTGAGACTAGGACTTTGTAGCCTCTGTATATTAGTTCTAAAAAAATTAATATTAATGATTCAATAGCTTCAGTATGCAACCCCATTTCAGGCTCTTCTATTATGACATAATCTACATCTTCCCGTTTCGAAACTTTGCCTGAGGGTAAAAGCCAATATAGCCCTAGTAGTAGAGGCGTGAATTCCTTTTGCCCTGCCGACCAGGTCATAAAAGGAAGCTTTGTGTTTTCTACATCTAACAGCATCCTTTTTTTAAGGCTCGATTTATCCATTTCTATTTTTGCGCCATGGAAAATGCTACTATTAATTAAGTCTCTAATGCTTTCTTTCATTCTCCCACTTAAGGGGAAGATTGTATCAGAGTTTCTGGAAAATCGCATTTCCATCATTATTCTTAAATCTTCACTGAAACTTTTCATTACGTATGGATCGCCTGCCCCATAACTGTTAAAGGACATTGGCCAACCTTCCCTTAATGTAAGTACTCTTTGGGCTGGGATGTAAAACACTTTTTCTTTTCTATCATCTTCGTTAGGACGACCTCTTTTTGGCAAAAGCTTAGATAAAGGAAATGGTTGTCCATTTATTTTGATTTGAGTCATAAGAGGGCTATATATTGATGACATACCCTCTCCAAAATATAATTCTAAAAATCTTGATAGTTCTTTATCCCAATTAAATCCAAAAGTTTTTATTTTTTCAGCAATTGCTGTGTAATCATTAAGCAGTTTAAATGTTTGCAAAAAAATACTTTTGCCACTTGCCTGAGGGCCAATAAATATTGACAAATCTCCAATTTCTAATTCAGCTTTTGCGATTTGTCCAACATTTTGAAGGCTTATGCTTCTTATTTCTGGGGATTTCATCTTTTTATATTTATCTAATGAAGTTAATAAAATAACTATTTTAATTGAAAGTAATTTAAGTTGTAGCTATATTATAGCTGTATTCAAAATAAAAAACCGCCCCACAATGGCGGGGCGGTTCCTGTTTTATTATTAAGCTTACTTCACTTCTTCAAAAGGCACATCTTCCACTTTACTGTCGCCTGTGCTTTGCTGTTGTCCGTTACCGTCGGCATGCGGCGCGCCGCCATCGGGGCCGGGTTGAGCGCCTGCGGCCTGTGCTTTGTAAATTTCTTCACTGGCTGCGGTCCAGGCGGTGTTCATTTCAGCCATGGCTGCATCAATACCGCTTAAGTCGCCGGTCTTGTGTGCCTCTTTCAGTTTACCTAAAGCTGCTTCAATGGGCGCTTTTTTATCAGCAGGTATTTTATCGCCGTATTCCTTCAGTTGTTTTTCTGTCTGGAATACCAAACTGTCGGCCTGGTTAATTTTTTCCACCCTTTCTTTTTCGGCCTTATCACTGGCTTCATTGGCTTTAGCTTCGGCCTTCATTTTTTCCACTTCTTCCTTGCTTAAGCCACTGCCGCCCTGTATGGTGATCTTTTGTTCTTTACCGGTGCCTTTGTCCTTAGCCGTTACGTGTAAGATACCGTTGGCATCAATATCAAATATTACTTCAATTTGCGGTACGCCACGTGGTGCAGGGGGTAAATCGGTTAAGTTGAAACGGCCCAGGCTTTTGTTTTGTGCAGCCATAGGGCGCTCGCCCTGCAGAACATGAATTTCAACACCGGGCTGGTTATCGCTGGCAGTACTGAATATTTCAGATTTCTTGGTAGGGATGGTGGTATTGCTGTCGATGAGCCTTGTCATTACACCGCCCATGGTTTCAATACCCAGGCTTAAAGGCGTAACGTCGAGCAACAGTACATCTTTTACTTCACCGGTCATAACACCACCTTGTATTGCGGCACCAACGGCCACCACTTCATCGGGGTTTACACCACGGTTGGGTTTTTTCCCAAAGAATTTTTCAACGATCTCCTGCACTTTGGGGATACGGGTAGAACCGCCCACCAGTATTACCTCGTCAATTTGAGAAGTGCTCATGCCTGCATCTTTTAATGCGGCTTCGCAGGGTTTCAAACAACGCTCGAATAAATTATCGGCCAGTGCTTCAAATTTTGCACGGCTTAATTTCAATACCAGGTGTTTGGGCACGCCATCCACTGCAGTAATGTAGGGCAGGTTAATTTCTGTTTCGCTGGAAGAAGACAGTTCCACTTTGGCTTTTTCAGCAGCTTCTTTCAAACGCTGTAATGCCATGGGGTCTTTGCGCAGGTCGATGGCTTCCTGTTTTTTGAATTCATCGGCCAGCCAATCCATGATCACTTTATCAAAGTCATCACCACCCAGGTGGGTATCGCCATTGGTTGATTTTACTTCAAACACACCATCACCCAGTTCCAGCACGGAGATATCAAACGTACCACCACCTAAATCGAATACGGCAATTTTCTGGTCGTGTTTGCCTTTATCCAAACCGTAAGCCAATGCTGCGGCGGTGGGTTCGTTTACGATACGTTTTACAGTAAGACCAGCAATTTCACCAGCTTCCTTGGTGGCCTGGCGCTGTGCGTCGTTAAAGTATGCGGGCACGGTAATAACGGCTTCGGTTACTTCCTGGCCTAAATAATCTTCTGCAGTTTTTTTCATTTTCTGCAGTACCATCGCACTTATTTCCTGCGGTGTGTACAGCCTGCCATCTATGTCAATACGAACTGTATTATTGTCGCCTTTTACCACTTTATAGCTCCAGTGGCTGCTTTCTTCAGTCACCTCGTCAAAACGGCGGCCCATAAAACGCTTCACACTCATGATGGTGTTATGCGGGTTGGTAATGGCCTGGCGTTTGGCGGGATCGCCCACTTTACGTTCGCCGTTTTTCAAAAAAGCCACTACCGACGGGGTGGTACGGCGTCCCTCATCGTTGGCAATCACCACGGGCTCGTTACCTTCCATTACGGAAACGCAGCTGTTGGTGGTTCCTAAGTCAATTCCTATTATTTTTCCCATTGTACTGATTTTTAAAGGTTATACCCGTCTTTGTCAATGATTGTGCCACGGGAGGAAATATGAAAAAATGGCAGGTTGTTGAGGGGGTGGGGTTTGGACGGGGAGAGGAGAAGGGTTGATGGTTGAAGGTTGAAGGTTGAAGGTTGGTCGTTGGTGGCCGGCCGTCGATGGTCTATACCCCATTCACCATTCAACACTCACCTCATTCCCCCATGCTTGCTGTTCCTGTATTTCTCCTGTAATATCTCTCCCATGCTTTTACGGTACACCTTGCTTTCCACCCAGCTGATGATATCGAGGTAGGCGAAGGCGCGGGTTTCGTGGCGGTTTTTTTCGAGTCCCTTTATGCGTTGCAGGAATTTTTCCAGTTCGGCCTGTACACGGCTGCGGTCAACATGAAAAGATTTACGGAGGAATTTGAATATCTCTTCTTCCACGATGGTAAGGTTTTCTTTTTTGCTCATGAAGCGGTACACCTGTTTGCTCAGGTATTCCATCAGGTCGTAGTTGCCCAGTTCGTAATGGGCCATCAGGTGCATGAGGCGGCTGTAGCTTTGCAGGTCGTTACGCACTTCACTGTTCTCATTGATGATCTTTTGCAGGTAATCGATACAGGTATCATAATCGCCATTGCCAAAATACATGCTGGCAATTTTATAGTTGAACACCATAATGCGGTGCTGGTCGATGAACAGCGCATATTCTTCCAGTTTCTCCAGCAGGTGCGGCACCAGTTTCACACCTTCCTTAAACGTGCCCATCATGTTATGCTGGTTGATCTTTGCATTGTAAATATGCACAAAGGCCTGGGTGCGGAAGTTGTCGTGCAGGCGTACACGGTCGGTTTGTGCAAACTTCTCAAATTTCCTGAGGGTGATGTCAAACTGGTTATAATTACGCAGGTCAAAATGCGAATTGAGCAAAGTATGCAGGCCTTTGATGTAATGCCCTGTTTCCACCCTTATCATCAGCGGTTCGGCGTCAAAAATATCCACCCATTTCTGGGCATAGCGGTAGTACATTAAAAAGTCCTGCAAAATAAAAGCGTACCAGCAAAGGCTTTGGTACAGGTACATTCTTTCGTAAAAACCTGTTTGCTCAAATGCATTATCAGGCATGTGCTCTTTTAGGTAGGCTTTCACCCTTTCCTCGTCCTGCACATTACGGGCATGTCCATATTTGATGAACCAGCTGTACAGCAGCATGGCCAGGTTACTGAGGCGGCTGAGTGCATCAATGCGCTGGTTCACCTCGTTTATTTCAGCACTCAGTTCTTCGGCACGGGGCTGCATGTCGCGGGTGATGTTCAGCGTTTCAATTCTTTTTTCCATGGCAATGGCGCTTACCAGGAAGTTGATCTTATGGTTGGCCTTTGCCATTTCCTTGGCCTTATCCAGGATTTTTAAACTTTGGGCGAACAATCCTTTTTTATAGAGAATATGGGCATAGTCGAACTGTTCGTTCAGCTGCAGGTCAATACTATCGCTGCTTTTTAGGAGGCGCAAGCTGGCCAGCAACTGCTTGTACAAATGCACTTTTATATTGGAGAGCTGTGGTTTTTTGATGGATTTGAGTTTTTTCAGGAGTAAGGCCTCGTCGTACTCTGGTAATTTGTCCATCGCATCAAATAATTCTATTATTTTAAGGTCTTCGTTACCCGAACTTCGCTTGATATAAAGCTTAAAATGGCGCTTTTCGGCCTTTTCAAGGGACTTTATCAATTGAAATAATGTGTCTGTAAAGCGGTTGGGCATCATCTTTTTTTTATAATGAAACTCAATACTGGCAAGGGTTTCAGCCTTATGCAATCGGTTTCACCGTAATAAAACCAATATCAAGTTGATTTTAGCAAAAATAAAACTCATCCTACTTTTGTGTCAGAGGATGAGTTAATGAAATAGCAGACAATCGTTAAAGTAAAACAACCAATCGTGAACTGCAGCTTGTGCAGGAATTGAAAAAGACTTTAGCAAGACAATCCTCGAATAAAAAGAATTCAAGAATTTTTCATATAGCAAGCAATCGTTAAAGCCGCTTTGTTTCTACAGAGGGGCTTATTTTTTTGGATTGGGCAGCAATTTAGAGCTTTTTTCCATTCCACAATCAAAGACCTTAACATTTTTTTCACACAAGCATTGCACACTTCAGCTTTTTATCCTTTTTCTATATTCCCGGTTCCTGTTTTACCCTAAACGTAAAATGTTTCTGGCTCAGGTAGGCAATCACAATCACAATGGCAGTGGATATCAGTTGTGCAATGATGGCATTGATACCAAGCTGCTCCACAAAAAGTTTCAGCAGCAAGGTACTGATAAAAAGATTGATAACCGATGATACGGTGTAGCGGAATAGTTGTATCCTGCCTTTTAAATTACTGTCTACAAACACCACGTATTTCATCAATAAAAAACCAACCAGCAAGGTTACTGTAAAAGACACCACGTTGCTTGCGGTATGCGCCTTCATGGCGTAAAAACCGAAGTTGAAGGATTTACCTTTAAAAACGTATTCGTGAAAGACAAAAAACACCACAATGCCTAAAAGCGTGTTGCCGCCGCCGCATGCCGCGTAACGGAAGGTTTGCTCCGGCATAAATTTCTTAAACGGGGGGTAAAAGAAATCGATGAATGCTATGATCTTATCTTTAGGCATGAATGGTTAATGTTTCATTGCTGATAGCTCATGGTTGATGGCTGATGGTTCATGGAAATGTCAAACTGACTTTTGCCATCAACTATGAACAATTAACCATGAACTACTATATTATCAACTGTACATTTCCTCTCTCGCCGCTTTTACCCTGTCATCTTCCAGGTATTCGTCAAAGCTCATCAGTTTGTCGATGATACCTTTGGGTGTTAATTCTATCACACGGTTACTAACGGTTTGCATAAACTGGTGGTCATGACTGCTCAGCATTACAATGCCGGGGAAGGAGATCATACCATCGTTGAAAGAGGTGATGCTCTCCAGGTCCAGGTGGTTGGTGGGTTCATCCAGCATTACCACGTTGGGGTTTTGCAGCATCATTTTACTGATCATGCAACGCACTTTTTCACCACCGCTCAGCACATTGGTCTTTTTCAAAATCTCTTCACCGCTGAACAGCATTTTGCCCAGGAAGCCGCGTAAAAAATCTTCATCAACGGTTTCTTTTGTATTGGGTGGCACAAACTGGCGCAGCCAGTCCATTAAATTATCTGAGTTGCCAGCAAAATATTCGCTGTTATCATTGGGCAGGTAGGCCGTTGTAACGGTGGTGCCCCATTCGTAGGTGCCACTGTCGGCCTGCATTTTGCCATTGATGATCTCGAAGAAGGAGGTGAGTGCAATCGGGTCGCGGCTGAAAAATGCGATCTTGTCGCCTTTTTGTATATCAAATTTCACTTTGCTGAAAATGGTCTTGCCATCAATGATTTTGGTCAAATTATCCACTTTCAGTATTTCATTACCCACTTCACGGTCCTGTTTAAAAATAATACCGGGATATTTACGGTTGCTGGGAGTGATCTCTTCAAACTGCAGTTTTTCCAGTGCTTTTTTACGGCTGGTGGCCTGCTTGCTTTTTGATGCATTGGCGCTAAAACGGGCAATGAAGTCGAGCAGTTCCTTCTTCTTATCTTCCAGTTTCTTATTCTTATCACCTGCCTGGCGCAATGCTAACTGCGAGCTTTCGTACCAGAAAGTATAGTTACCGGTATATATTTTTATTTTCTGGCGGTCCACATCGGCCACGTGTGTACAAACCGCGTCTAAAAAGTGACGGTCGTGGCTCACCACCAGTACAATATTCTGGTAATCGGCCAAAAAGTTTTCGAGCCAGCTGATGGTTTCCACGTCCAGGTTATTGGTAGGCTCATCCAATAATAAAATATCTGGATTACCAAACAGGGCCTGGGCCAGCAGCACACGCACTTTAACGTTGGCGGCCACATCTTTCATCAATAAAGTATGCAGTTCGTCTTTTACACCCAATTCACTTAATAAAGTGGCGGCGTCGCTTTCGGCGGTATAACCGCCCATTTCGCCAAATTCATGTTCCAGTTCCCCGGCCTTGATGCCATCAGCTTCGGTAAAATCTTCCTTGGCATAAATGAGGTCACGCTCGTGTTTTACTTTCCACAGTTCTTTATAGCCCATCATTACGGTATCCAGCACGGTATGCTCGTCAAATGCAAACTGGTTCTGGTTTAATACGGCCATACGTTCGCCTGGGGTGATGTCGATGGTGCCCTTGTTGGGCTCAATGTCACCGCTCAGGATTTTTAAAAAGGTGGATTTACCGGCGCCATTGGCACCAATAATGCCATAGCAATTGCCCTTTGTAAAATTTATTTTAACCTCGTCGAACAATACCCTTTTGCCATAGGCCAGGGTTACATTATTAACACTTATCATAGTTTGTAAAAAGTGTGCAAAGATAACGGGTTTTGGGGTTATGGCAATTGGTAAATGGTTATTGGTGGATTAGTTCATGGTGAATGGACCACAGACAATGGACGACAGACCACAGCCGAACAACTATCAAATATGAACCATGAATCAACAACCATCAACTCTGATTATCTTTGCGCCATGCAGATAGTAAAACAGTTACAGCAAAGTACAGTTGAAAGTTTACAGTCATTATTCGGGGGCAGTTTTACCGAAAAGGATTTCCAGGTAAACGCCACCAAGCCGGAATTTGAAGGAGATTATACCGTGGTGTTATTTTCTTTAGTGAAGTCGCTCAAATTATCGCCCGATGACCTGGGCAATAAACTGGGCACCCATTTAACCACCCATTACCCGCAGTTATTCTCAAAATACAATATCATTAAAGGTTTTTTGAATCTTACCGTGGCAGATGCCTATTGGCAAAGTGTATTGCAAAACAATTATGCGGATATATGTTTTGGTAAAAAGGCGCTCAACGGTAAAAAAGTGATGGTGGAATATTCTTCTCCCAACACGAATAAGCCGCTCCATCTTGGCCATTTAAGAAATAATTTTCTTGGCTGGAGCGTGGCCGAAATATTCAAGGCAAACGGGTACGATATTATTAAAACATGTATCGTGAACGACCGGGGCATCCATATCTGCAAAAGCATGATCGCATGGCAGCTGTTTGCCAATGGAGCCACCCCGCAAAGCACTGGTGTTAAAGGGGATCATTTTGTGGGCGATTACTATGTGAAGTTTAATGATGAATATAAAGCACAGGTTGACAAACTGGTAGCGGAAGGTGCAGATAAAGCCACGGCAGAAAAAGAAGCACCCATTATGAAAGCCACCCAGCAAATGCTGCTGGACTGGGAAGCGGGCAAACCCGAAGTGATGGAACTATGGAAAACCATGAACAGCTGGGTGTATGAAGGTTTTGATGCCACGTATAAAAATATCGGCAGCGATTTTGAAAAAACATACTACGAAAGCAATACCTATTTGCTGGGTAAGAAAACCGTGGAAGAAGGGCTGGCAAAAGGTGTGTTTTATAAAGAAGCTGATAACAGTGTATGGATAGACCTGGAGAAAGACGGGCTTGACAAAAAGATCGTACAGCGTAAGGATGGTACTTCGGTTTATATTACACAGGATATTGGGCTGGCCATGCAGAAGTATGACGAGTATAAAATTGATCAGAGCATTTATGTAATTGGCGATGAGCAGAACTATCATATGAAAGTGCTGAAACTGATCTGCCAGAAATTAGGATTGCCCTATGCCGATGCCATCTATCATTTAAGTTATGGCATGGTGGAACTGCCCACGGGCAAAATGAAAAGCCGTGAAGGCACCGTGGTGGACGCGGATGATATAGTGGAAGAAATGGAAAAAGAAGCAAAGGAAAAAACCGAAGCACTGGGCAAGGTAAAAGATTTTACGGCAGATGAACTGAAGGAACTGTATCATACTATTGGTTTAGGTGCGTTGAAGTTTTTCCTGCTGCGGGTGGATCCTAAAAAGAAAATGATCTTCAACCCGGAAGAGAGTATCGATTTTCACGGGTTTACCGGTCCGTTCATACAGTTCAATCATGCAAGGATCAAATCCATCCTGAGAAAAGAGGGAGTCATAGGTCAATGGTCATTGGGAGAAGGATTTCTGCCATTGGAAAAGGAACTGGTTGTTGCGCTGGAGCAGTATCCTGTTATTCTGGAGCAGGCGGCTGCAGAAATGAACCCGAGCGCCATTGCCATTTACATTTACAATATTGCAAAAACATTCAGCTCTTTCTATACCGAACATTCTATTGCCAATGCAGAAACGGCAGATAAAAAGAATTTGCGCCTGCAACTGGCATCCATGACGGCCAATGTAATTAAAAGCGGTATGCAACTGCTTGGTGTTGCCGTACCCGAAAGAATGTGATGCAACGAAATGGCTTGTGCCCTTGTCAGCCTTATAAATTGAAGGTTGTATGAAAACAAATTTTTTTATTGGAGCTGTTATTGCGTTATTGCTGGCAGCCGCTTCCTGCAAAAAAGAAAAAGCAAGCGAGGTGTCGGCCTGTATGCAATCGGTAATTGACAGCGCTATGTCAAAACCTGTGGGTAGCGATTTTGTGCAAATCAGTACTTACAAATACCAGGGCGCTACTGTTTATTTGCTGGTGCCCGGTTGTTGCGACCGCTATATCCAGGTATGGGATGAAAACTGTAAATATCTTTTTGCTCCCAGTGGCGGTATTACCGGTCATGGTGATGGTACGCATCCTGATTTTTATACAACAGCAAGTTTTCAAAACCTGGTTTGGAAAGATCCGCGGTATTAACCTGCCAGCATCTTCTGCAATCCTTCTTTAAATGAACAGGACTTGTATTGCAGTACTGTTTTTGCCTTGCTGGTATCAAATCCTGTTTTTGCAGGCCGCATGGCTGGTTGCGTAAATACTGCGGCATTTACTTTTTCTATAAGCGATGTATCAAGTTGCAGGTACGATGCTGTGGCAATAGCCATATCATAAGGCGTCATCATTTCATCTCCTGAAAGGTGATAAATACCTTCGGCTCTTTTTTCCAGTAACAATACAATGCCTGTTGCAAGGTCTTCCACGTAGGTGGGTGTGCGAAACTGGTCGTTCACCACTTTTATTTTTTTATCCTGCTGTAAACTTTCTCTTACCCAGCTGATGATATTGCTGCGTGTGCCCTGCAAAATATTCCCGTATACCAGGCAGGTTCTTGCAATGGCGGCATCCAAACTGCTTTCTTGTACTGCTTTTTCTGCAGCCAGTTTGCTGCTGCCATAATAGTTTACCGGTTCGGTAAAATCGTCCTCATTGTAAAATCCCTTTTGCCCGTCGAATACAAAATCGGTGGAGAGATAAATAAAATAAGCATGATTCTTTTTTGCAGCTTCCAGTAAAAAGCGGGTGGCAGTAACATTTACATCCCAGCATGTTGTTTTGTGCAGTTCGCATTCGTCTGCCTGTGTCATGGCGGCGGCATGAATGACTGCACCGGGTTCGCAGTTATGATAAAAACTGCTTGCTACAATACCATCAGTTATATCCAGCGGTTGATAAACCAGTCTTGCGTTTGCAAATGGCAAACGGCTGCTGCCCCTGCCCGTTGCAATAATAGTATGCGTGGTATTTTCGAGCAACTGTTTTACCAGGTGCTGCCCCACCAGCCCGTTGGCGCCTGTAACCAGAATTTTCATGCTGTAAAAATAACCGCAAAACTCATTCAACAGGAGTGGGGCTGCCAGCCACCATCCAGGTGGCCATGATCTCGCTGATCTTCCAGCTATGGCCTGCATATTTTGCCGGGCGCACACTGATATATCGGAAAAAATCTTTCAAATCATTTTCCGTGATCACCTGCATCGCATTCAGTATTTTTTGTCCTTTGAACCTTCCGCTGTTTACGGGTGCGTTTTCAATACCGCCCTGTTTCAGCATTTCGGCACCGGTGAATTTTACATCGGTGCAAAGCAATGCCAGGTATTTTTTTTCATCCTCTGCATTTTTTATTTTAAGAGAGGTGTTCAGGTCGGCCATCACCGTATCATAAACACTGTTCAACACAATGCTGTGTTTCATCACGCCAAACAATATCCCCTCGTACAAATTATTTATCATTACATCGGTGTACAACATATCACCAGCAACAGGTTTCCGTTTTATATTTCTTTGAAGGAGTCCGAAATAAAAATAATTCCCTTTTACTAACTGGCACCTGCCGCTGGCAACAGTGATAACCGAATCGTCTTCTGTTTTGTATACCGATTTTATGAGACAGGCTGTTTTTTCTTTTATGACCAAACCTTCAGGCAGTTGTACCTGCACAATGGTGATGGAATCGCCCGGCGATAAAATGTAATCTGTAATGGGAAAGCCCATCATAATTTTATGTTGCGCATGTATTTTGGTTGCAAACAGCAGCAATAATGCAAATGCAAAATATTTTTTCATGTTGCGGTATTTAGATAAATGTAAGCTGCATTGCCTTCAATTGTAATACCCATTAGACGGTATGCAGTATTTGGCCTTCCTTTTGAACAGCTTTTAATAATCATGATTTCAAACGGTTGCATTTTTTAATGTGTAATATTGACACATCAAAAAATCAGCTGTTTAACTTATCTTTGACCTATGGAAAAGAAAGTAACCAAGATTGGCGTGCTTACATCCGGCGGCGACAGCCCCGGGATGAATGCCTGTGTACGTGCTGTGGTGCGTACCGGTATTTATCATGGACTGGAAGTATTTGGTATCATGAGGGGATATACCGGGATGTATGAGGACGACATCTTTAAAATGGAAAGTAAAAGTGTGGCCAATATTATTCAGCGTGGCGGCACAATTTTAAAGACCTCCCGCTGTAAAGAATTCTTCACCCCTGAAGGCAGGAAGGTAGCTTACGAAAATTTAAAAAAACATGGCATTAACGGACTGGTGATTGTTGGGGGCGATGGCAGTTTCAGGGGCGCACAAATATTCAGCAACGAATATGATATTCCCTGTATTGGTTTGCCCGGTACCATTGACAAGGACATTGCCGGTACCGATTTTACCATTGGATTCGATACTGCTGTGAACACTGCAGTGGAAGCGATTGATAAAATACGCGACACCGCAGACGCACACGACCGTTTATTCATTATTGAAGTAATGGGCCGTGATGCCGGCTATATTGCCCTGCACAGCGGCATTGCAACCGGTGCCGAAAACATACTGATTCCCGAACGTAAAACGGTGATCCGTGATATTGTAAGGGCGCTGGAAGAAAAAGAACGCAGGCACAAACTGGTAAACCTGATTGTGGTGGCAGAAGGCGATGAATTTGGCGGTGCTGATGAAGTAGCCAAAGTGATCAAGGAAAAACTGCCGCAACAGGAAGTGCGTGTATGTATCCTTGGGCATATACAACGCGGCGGCAGTCCCAGCTGTATGGACAGGCTGCTGGCCAGCCGTATGGGCTATCATGCAGTTGAATGCCTGATTGAGGGAAGACACAACGTATTTGTAGGTATTGTAAATAATAAAATGCACTACACCCCATTGAATGAAGCGGTAAAGAAAAAACAACGCATCAGCGAAGAGTGGATGAAAGTTGTAAAAATATTATCTACCTGATTTGATTTTACAGTAAATTATTTCAACCTTTACCGTAAACTGAACCTTTAATTTGATACATGACGAAAGACCTCACGCAATACCTGTATAAGCAAATGGATAATAAAGCAGGTATTGTACACTCTCAAAAAAGAACCAAGATAGTGGCCACTGTTGGTCCCGCCTGCGATACATATGAGAAACTCCTGGAACTGGTGAAAGCCGGCGTAAACGTATTTCGTTTGAATTTTTCACATGGTGATTATGATTCCAAACTGAAGATCATAGCATACCTGCGTGAAATGAATAAGAAGGAACCCTATAATGTTGCCATACTGGGTGACCTCCAGGGTCCCAAACTCCGTGTGGGCGAACTGGAGAACGGTAAAATAGAACTGAAGGAAGGGCAGGAGATCATATTTACCACGCAGAAAATGGTGGGCACGCCTGAAAAAATATATGTGTCTTATCCAAACCTGGCCAAAGATGTGCGTGCCGGCGAACGTATCTTCCTGGATGATGGTAAAATGGAAGTGAAGGTGGCCGGAATATTGAGTGATACCGAAGTAAAGATCACGGTTACACTGGGCGGTACCCTGCTTCCAAAAAAAGGAGTGAACCTGCCCGACTCTGCACTGACCATGCCTTCGCTTACTGAAAAAGACAAGGCCGACCTGGAATTCATTATCGATAACAACCTTGACTGGGTGGCATTGTCATTTGTACGTAAGGCAAAGGATATTACCGAACTGAAAAAGATCATCAAGGACCGCGACAGTAAAATAAAAGTGATCGCTAAAATTGAAATGCCCGAGGCATTGAAAAATATACGCGACATTATTTTGGAAAGTGATGGTGTGATGGTGGCCCGTGGCGACCTGGGTGTGGAAGTTCCCGTTGAACAGGTTCCCATCCTGCAAAAAGATATCATCCGTAAATGCATGCACCGTGCAAAACCCGTAATTGTGGCAACACAAATGATGGAGAGCATGATGGACCGCACCAAACCCAACCGCAGCGAGGTAACCGATGTTGCCAATGCAGTGCTGGAAGGTGCCGACGCGGTAATGCTCAGCGGCGAAACCGCCATGGGGCAATACCCCGTGCTGGTGGTGGAAATGATGAGTAAAATAATTTCGCAGGTAGAACATTCGGTGTACGATTATAACCGTGACGATATTTTAAAGCCGCAGCCGCATTCTCCATCTTTCATCAGCGATGCAGTTTGTTACAGCGCCTGCAAACTGGCGCAGGATGCGCAGGCCGATGCACTGATTGGAATGACGCAGAGCGGTTATACCGGTTTTATACTAAGCAGCTACCGCCCTAAATCACCCTTATATATTTTTACAAAAGAAAAAACACTGGTGAACCAGTTAAGCCTTAGCTGGGGTGTAAGGGCTTTTTATTATGATGAGGAAGAAAGCCTGGATGATATTATTTTTGACCAGATAGAAATATTAAAACAACGCGGTTACCTTAAAAAAGATGATACGGTTGTAAATACGGGAAGTACTCCTGTTCATTTACACCTGCCCACCAATATGGTAAAGATCACCGTGGTGGAATAAACTGTTTTCAATAATAAAAAAGGCAGCAAATGATGCTGCCTTTTTTTATTAAGCTTCAAGGAAGTTTACTGCTGCATAAACTGCATTAAACTTTTGCGGGCATTGTTCTTTATTTTTTGCTGGAAGAAACGATTCCAGCCCAACAGCCAGCCACTAAAGCCCAGGGCCTGTGCACTCCAGCGGTGCAGGCTGAACGCATCGCTGTGTTCAATGATCTGCCCGTTATAAAATTTCATATTGGCCCTTATTTTGTTCACCACTTTTTTGCCTGTTTTGGTAAATGTGTAAGTAGCCACCCAGTCACAGGTGCTGTATTCCTCATCCAGGTGAATGATATTGCCAAAACTGATGCTGAGATCGGTGGAACGTTTGCAAAGCATCTCCCACATTTTTTTTACTTCATCACCATTCAGCAGCCCGAACACCGGGTCAAAAAAAACAATATCGCTGCTGTAGCAGCTGTTCATAGTGGCATAATCTTTTTTGCCAAATGCTGTGTAAAACTTATTAATGAGTTCTTCGTTGCTTGCCATTGTAAACAGTTTAGAAGTATTAAATTTAGCACTCAAACTGTTATAAAATGAAAAAATATCTGGTTGCTTTACTGTTGCCTGTTTTTACATGTGTTGCTGCTGCGGCACAAAATGCCGATTCGGTTTGGGTGCGTGAAAACTACTATAAAAAAGAAGTGATGATCTCCATGCGTGATGGTGTAAAACTGTTTACTGCATTGTATATACCCAAAGACAGCTCAGAAAAACATCCCATCCTTTTCAACCGCACACCGTACAGCTGTGCACCCTACGGCGAGAATGTATTCAGCGGGCGTTTGTTCTATACTTACTGGATCAACTATTTAAAAGAAGGATATATCATCGCCATACAGGATGTGCGTGGCCGCTGGATGAGCGAAGGCGATTTTGTGGATGTGCGTCCCTTCAACCCCAATAAAAAAAATAAAGACATTGACGAAGCCAGTGATACTTATGATGCGGTGGACTGGATGATCAATAATGTGCCGGGCAATAATAAACGGGTGGGTGTGTTTGGTATTTCTTATCCCGGTTTTTATTCTACCATGGCTGCCCTCAGCAGTCACCCTGCCATAAAAGCGGTAAGCCCGCAGGCGCCGGTAACCGAATGGTTTTTAGGCGACGATTTTCATCACAACGGCGCTTTTATGCTGATGGATGGATTTAGCTTTTACAGCGGCTTTGGAAAACCAAGGCCAAAACCAACCACTGTTGGCAGTCCGGGTTATGATATTCCTTCGCAGGATAATTATGATTTTTACCTGAAGACCGGTGCGCTTAAGAATTTCAGTAAGATAATGGGCGACAGTATTGCTTTCTGGAACGACCTGATGCAGCACCCCAATTATGATGCCTGGTGGCAGGCACGCAACACAAGAAATTTTGTAAACAATATAAAACCGGCCATGCTGGTGGTGGGCGGTTTGTTTGATGCAGAAGATTGTTTTGGTGCATGGAATTTATACAAGGCCATTGAAACAAAAAGCAAGGGTACCGATAACCGTTTGGTAATGGGGCCCTGGTTCCATGGTGGCTGGGGCGGCCGCAGCAATGGCGATTACCTGGGCAATGTACGCTTTGGCAGCAAAACAAGCGAATACTACCAGCGCAATATTGAAATACCTTTCTTTAATTTTTATTTAAAGCTGAAAGGAACCATAAGTGAAATTGCAGAAGCCAATATATTTTTCAGCGGCAGCAATGAATGGAAAAAATTACAACAGTGGCCGCCACAAAACGTGGAATACAAAGACATTTATTTTAAGCAGAACGGTTCGCTCTCTTTTGAAGATGCCGCCGGTAAAATAAAACCCGAAGACAGGGATAAAAGACCAGCTTCATTTACTGAATACATCAGTGATCCGGCACATCCTGTTCCCTATACCGAAGATGTGCATTTGGACAGAACAAGGGAATACATGACCGACGACCAGCGCTGTGCCAGCCGCAGGCCCGATGTGCTGACATTTACTACCGGCGTGCTAACAGAAGATATCACACTGGGCGGCCCACTGGTGGCTGATTTAAAAGTGAGCATCAGCACTACCGATGCTGATTTTGTGGTGAAACTGATTGATGTTTTTCCCGATGAATTTGTGTACGATGAAAAAGAGTTTGGTAAAGGCAATGGGCAGGCTTACCCCATGGGTGGTTATCAAATGCTGGTGAGGGGCGAGATTATGCGTGGCCGTTTCCGTAACAGTTTTGAAAAACCCGAACCCTTTGAACCCAATAAAATAACCACGGTAAAATACACACTGCCCGACGTGGCACATACATTTAAGAAAGGCCATAAGATAATGGTGCAAATTCAAAGCAGCTGGTTCCCGCTGGCCGACCGTAACCCGCAGAAATTTGTAGACATCTATCACTGCGACGACAGTGATTTTCAAAAAGCCACTATCCGCATTTATCACGATACACAGAACCAGTCAAAGATCCTATTGCCCGTTTTAAAATAATAACAATGAAAAGAATAATGACGGTTGCGTTAATGCTTGCCAGCATAACCGCAATAGCACAGGAAAAATTAAATATCACACCTAGGCCTGCGGTAATAAAAACAGGTAAAGGCAGTTTTGGGTTATCGGCAAAAACCAGCCTTCTAATTAAGAATGCTGCTGATGAAGGAACCGCAGACCTGTTCAATGCTGCATTAAAAGAGCGTTTCGGGTTTGTACTGAAAAAATCGGAATCAGCCACTGCAAACTATATTCAGTTTAGCACATTGCAAACACTGGCTGCTGGTAAAGAAGGCGCTTATGATCTGAAAATATCGGCACAAAATATTGTTGTGAACGGGCAAACCGCTTCAGGCACCTTCTATGGTATGCAAACATTACTGCAGTTGCTTCCGGAAATGAATGCCGGCGGCAAACAAAAAAATCATTCATTATCCGTTGCGCAATTATCCATTAACGATTATCCCCGCTTTCAATACCGTGGTATGCACCTGGATGTGGCCCGTCATTTCTTCCCGGTATCGTTCATTAAAAAATATATTGATTACCTGGCCGCATACAAGTACAATACATTTCACTGGCATTTAACCGATGACCAGGGCTGGCGTATTGAAATAAAAAAATATCCCTTACTCACAAAAGTGGGCGCATGGAGAAACAGCACCATTATTGGCCGCTATCCCGGTACAGGAAATGATAATACGGTGCATGGTGGTTTTTATACACAGGAGCAGGTAAAGGAAATTGTGCAGTATGCAGCCGCCCGTTTTATCACAGTGATACCTGAAATTGAAATGCCCGGGCATGCATCGGCAGCCATTGCCGCTTACCCGCAGTTGAGCTGTTTCCCCGATGAGGATACAAAAGTGCCGGCCGACTGTGCGTGGAGTGGTGCAACCAAAGGAAAACAGGTGCAGCAAACATGGGGTGTGTTTGAAGATGTGTTTGCGCCAACTGACTATACTTTTTCTTTTTTGCAAAATGTGCTCGATGAAGTAATCAGATTGTTCCCCTCGAAATACATTCATATTGGTGGCGATGAATGCCCCAAAGAATCCTGGAAACGTTCTCCTTTTTGCCAGCAGCTGATCAAAGACCAGAATTTAAAAGACGAACACGGGCTGCAGAGTTATTTCATCAGCCGCATGGAAAAATACCTCAACAGCAGGGGGCGTAATATTATTGGCTGGGATGAAATTTTAGAAGGCGGGCTGGCGCCCAATGCCACCGTAATGAGCTGGCGCGGGGAAGAAGGTGGTATTGAAGCAGCAAAGCAAGATCATGATGTGGTGATGACGCCCGGCAGCCATTGTTATATTGATCACTCGCAAAGTAAAAATGAAGACAGTGTTACCATTGGCGGATACCTGCCCGTGGAAAAAGTATACAGTTACGAGCCGGTACCGGCAGTGTTAAATGAAACGCAGGCCAAACATATATTGGGTGCACAGGCCAATTTGTGGACGGAGTATATTGGCTATCCTTCCAAAGTGGAATACATGATCTTTCCAAGAATGATGGCACTGAGCGAAGTGTTATGGAGCCCGAAGGAAAAAAGAGACTGGAATGATTTTGAAAGAAGGCTGCCACTGTTATTTGACAGGCTGCAAAAACAAAAAATAAATTACAGCAAGGCTTTTTACGATCTTAAAACTTCCATACAATCTTCGGCAACAGGAGGTATAGAATGGAAACTGTCATCCAAAAAAAATGATGAGCAGATTAAAATTCAATATGATGGCCCGTTGCGGATATTTATGCAGAAAGAAGGAAAGGGTACAGTTACCATGCCTGTAACAAAACATGGAACCTATAGTGCGGTCGCAACTTTTTCTGGCCTCCGCTTATCACAGCAGTTCAATTTGAACAAGGCTACGGGTAAAAATATCACTATCGTAACAGCACCTTCAAAATCTTATCCCGGTGATGGTGCATTTACATTGGTAAATGGAGTGCAAAATGATAAGGGACTGGCAAAGAGCAGTGAGTTTTTGGGCTTTTCAGGAACGGATATGGATGTAACCATCGACCTGGGTGTTGTAACAGAATTTAAAAAAGTGGTATTGCATTCATATAGTCAAACCGGCAGCTGGATATATCAGCCCGCAAAAATGGAAGTATATTTTTTGAATAATGCAGGTGATGATATAACCACTGCGGTAAAAGCTGCTGCAGATATACAGCAGCAAAATGGGAATATAAAAACTGAAGTCAGCGGTAATTACAAATGCCGTTATGTAAGAGTGGTTGCAAAAAACTACGGCACTATTCCTTCTGGTAATCCCGGAGCAGGAACACCTGCCTGGTTATTTGTGGATGAAATTGAAGTGGAGTAAGTTTGTTCATTTTCCAATAAAAAATATTTCACCGCTGTATTCATACTGGGAAACAGTATCACATTCTTCTTCTGAACTGAAATCGATGAAAAAACTCTGCATTTCATGTTGGGTAAATGGCTGACCGGAAATAATAAGCGTAAAAGCCGGATGATTTTCAGATTGAGGAATGTACAGCGTTTTGCCGGCTAATAAATGAAGTGGTTCAATTGCTTTTCCGGCAAACACAAGACGGTTGTTAAAACCAAGTTTGAATTTTTCTTTTACCCCGAACTGAACAAGATTCTGGTATTGCACCTGATGATATATTGCTATAGTAATTAGAATTCCATTTTTACTGCAGCACATTTTTCCCCGGTGCATATTGCTGCTGCCATTTAGGATAAGCTGCCAGTGCTTTTTGTGGTTCATACGTATACCATGCATAACCATCGCGGCGCTCCCTGTCCACCTCTGCCAATGAATATACCACCTTACTGTCGCGGTTGCAAAACAAAGGGCGGTGTGTTTTCATTTCATAATAGCGTGTCCAGATAGGAGGGGCTGCAGAGTCGGTTACCACCACACGGTCGGTTTTTGAAACACGGTAAGGTGTAATCATTTCCGGTGCATCAATGGTTTTAACCCGGGTGTATAAAATTTTTGAATCGCTGAACCATTTAATGGCGCTTTGTACGGCATTGATAACTGCTGCGGAAGGCTGCTTAATGCTCATCAGCAACATAACCACACCCACACTTTCGCTGTTACAAATGCTTGGTGGTTCAAAGCGGCGGGCCCATGCAGGCTGCAGTGTAATTTCATCGTGTTGCTGGCACCATGCGGTAAGTGTGCCTGCATCGTTGATCTGTGTTTTTAAGATACAGTCAAGACCCTTTTGATAAGCCTGCTCCAGTTTTGTACGCAGCTTTCCGTCAATATAATTGTATTCAGGTTTTTGCTCAGCAATATCCTTTAACAACCACATGATACCGCCCATGGCATCGTCGTTATAAGTGATATGACGGCTGTAACCACTTTCCAGTGGAAAATATTGCGGCCAGCCACCATTGGGATATTGTGCGGCCAGTATGAACTGTAAACCCGCCATGGCAGCTTCTTTGTATTTATCCTGTTTGCTGAATGCATATACTTTGCTCAGGTAACTGATATGAGAGTAGGTGGTGCGGTTGTCAAAGGTGGTGTTCCAGGTATCTTTTGCCTTGCGCAGGCTGTCTTTCTGGTCTTCGGTAAGAATGGCCCGCATGTCATAATTCTTGGGCCAGCCGCCATTGCTTTTCTGGTACAGTAAAATATTATCTGCTATCGCAGTCATTTCGGTTGCTGCATATTTGGGATGACCGGGTCTTGGCACAATCACCGCATCTTTATCATTGATGCCATACCAGTGGTTGGCCGCATCGCTGAATATACCAAGATCAATTGATTTTGGGGTTGCATCCTGCTGTGCAAACAAAGCTGTGTTTAATAGCAGGAGAACAGAGCAAGAAATAACCTTACGCATGATATACCAATTATGATGCGTAAATATAAAGCAGCATCACATAAAATAAACTGATGCAAGCGTGGTTAACAAATGATTTAGGTAAAGGCTTACAACCTTTTAAAAGTTGTAAGCCTTTACACTGTAAAACAAAAAAGTCCTGTTACATTACTGTAACGGGACTTGAAAAGATTTCAGCGCAGAGGGTTACTTATTCTTCTGTCTTATTTTCTTCCTGTGCCGGCGCTTCTGCTACTTTCCTTACCACGGGCTGGTTACGCTTGTCGGCACGCTGTTTACGGTGCGCCGCCTGGCGTTTTGCAATGTGTGCATCATGTTCAGCACTCCATTTGGTAAATTTTTCCATAGCAGCTGCTTCGTCAAACAGACCTAAGCCAACTCCACGCAGCAAATGCTTTAAGTACAGTACACCTTTAAAAGACAGGATACGGCGTACAGTATCGGTGGGTTGAGCACCTTTCTGCAACCAGTCCAATGCCTTTTGACGGTCAACCGCAATAGTTGCAGGAACCGTTAATGGATTGTACGTACCTAATTTTTGAATGAATTTCCCATCACGTGGGCTTCTTGCATCTGCCACTACAATGAAGTAGAATGGTCTTTTTTTTGAGCCATGCCTTTGCAGTCTCATCTTTACAGCCATAAAATAGAAATTTTAGGTTGTTAATAAATAGGGTTAACTCCTTAAACAAGGATTGCTGCAAATATAGACAGGAACAGCAGAGCAGCCAAATTTTTAAATCAATCGTTGTGAACAATTGATTTTGTTTAACAATTCTTGTTCCCGGGTAGATATTTATTAAGCAAGATCGGGCCTAAAGCTTACTTAGCGCTTGCCCATACCTGGCATCATGCGGCCCATGGGCATCTTATTCATCATTTTCATCATATTCTTCATTTGCTCAAACTGTTTTAAGAAGGCATTCAGTTCGGCAATGTCTTTACCTGCGCCTTTGGCAATACGTGCTTTACGGCTGGGGCTGATGATATCGGGGTTGCGGCGTTCTTCAAGGGTCATGCTGTTGATGAGGGCTTCAATACCTTTGAATGCATCGTCATTAATGTCCACATCCTTTATTTGTTTGCCCACACCGGGAATCATTCCCATGAGGTCTTTGAGGTTGCCCATTTTTTTAATCTGCTGCAGCTGGGTTTTGAAGTCTTCAAAGTCAAACTGGTTTTTGCGTATTTTCTTTTCCAGTTTTTTAGCCTGTTCTTCGTCAAACTGTTCCTGTGCTTTTTCTACCAGGCTCACAATATCGCCCATGCCTAAAATACGCTGTGCCATACGTTCGGGGTAGAACACATCGAGCGTATCCATTTTTTCGCCATTACTGGCAAATTTAATGGGTTTGTTAACCGTGTATTTGATAGAAAGTGCTGCACCGCCTCTTGTATCACCATCCAGTTTGGTAAGTACCACACCGCTGAAATCGAGGCGGTCGTTAAAGGCTTTTGCGGTATTTACTGCGTCCTGGCCGGTCATGCTGTCCACCACAAATAAAATCTCCTGCGGTTTGATAGCATTTTTTACATTGGCCACTTCGGTCATCATCACTTCATCTACCGCCAAACGGCCGGCAGTATCAATAATGATCACGTTCTTGTTTTTACTGCGTGCCGCTGCAATGGCATTTTGAGCAATGCTTACAGCATCTTTATTTTCCCTTTCGGCAAAAACTTCCACACCTATTTGTGCGCCCAGTACTTCCAGCTGGTCAATGGCGGCAGGGCGGTAAATATCGCAGGCAACCAGGAGGGGTGATTTACCTTTTTTTGTTTTAAGATAGTTGGCCAGTTTACCGCTAAAAGTGGTTTTACCGCTACCCTGTAAGCCGGCAATAAGAATGATGGCCGGGTTACCGTTCACATTGAATTCGCTTTCACGGCCACCCATCAGTTCGGTCAGTTCGTCCTGCACAATTTTTACCATTTGCTGTCCGGGATTCACGCTCAGCAGTACTTTCTGGCCCAGTGCATTTTCTTTCACCTTATCGGTAAATTCCTTGGCGATTTTATAGTTTACGTCGGCATCCACCAGTGCCCGGCGGATGTCTTTAACAGTATTGGCAATATTCAGTTCGCTGATACGGGCCTGGCCCTTCAGGTTTTTAAACGCTCCTTCCAGCTTTTCACTTAACGAATTAAACATGGCAACTTCATTTTTTGCGCCGGTTCCTTAACTGCGTACCGGCATCTTGTTTTTTAAGGCTGCAAAAATAAGGAAATGAAGCGGGTTTTAAAGTTGCCCTGTGCATCCGCCGGAGATAAGGTGCCGGCTGCATAAGGCACAAAAAAGGCATTGACGCAGGGGCGCATCAATGCCTTTATATTAAAAAATGCAATATTCAGTTATGCGTGTGCAACCGGTTTCAGTAATTCTTTTTCCACCAGCAGCAAAGAGGTTACCTGGCGGATCACATCCACCACTTCGGCATAGTCTTTTTTCATTTCCTTTTTAGCCATGGGTTTTTTGTACTTGTTTTCCATTTCCTTTAAAAACAGGGTAACCTGCGAAAAGCCCACGTAACCAAATACAGGTGCATGGTAGTGCAGTTGCTGGCGGATGAGGTTTTCATTTTCATTTTCAAAGGCAACCGTCAATTCGTTCAGCACTTCGCTCTCCGAATCGAGGAAGGCGTCCATCACATCTACAATACTTTCATTACACCCGTCGTACATCTTTTGCAGTTCTTCTCTTCTGATTTGTATATCCATAACATTCGTTTTTCAGTTTGTAACGTATTTATTGTTCCTGCGTTACCGCAGTTGTTTTTTCAATTTTTTTATACAGATCTTCGGGAGCGAAGGGTTTTTGCACATAATCGCTGAAACCATGCTGCTTCAGTTTGCTGCGCATATCCTGGAATACCGCGGCGGTAAATGCAATGGCAGGCACTGTGGCATTTTTGAGCCTGATCTCCCTGAGTGCATCATACCCGTCCATTTCAGGCATTTCAAGATCCATCAGTATCAGGTCGAACCGGTCATTCTCAAAAAGCTCCACGGCCTGTTTGCCATTGAATGCCTTTACATACTGCACGCCCCATTTATCCAGGAACTTGGTGGCCACTTTCATATTGATCATATTGTCTTCAGCAATCAGCACTTTAATATTGCCCAGCATTTTTTTATCGGTCTTTTCGGTAATCACCGCATTGGCTGCATAATTATGCCGCACCGGTACATTGATGGTAAAATAAAACCGGCTGCCATTACCGCTGTTGCTTACCACTTTCAGGTCGCCGCCCATCAGTTTAATTATTTCCTTACTGATGTTTAAGCCAAGGCCGGTACCGCCGTATTTGCGGGTGGTTTTAATATCTGCCTGCATAAAAGGCTCGAAAATTATTCTTTGCTGTTCAGGTGTGATGCCAATACCCGAGTCGATCACATTGAACTCTATCAGCTGGGTTTCGCTGTGCACGGCTTTGGATTTTATTTCCATTTTTACAGTACCATTGTGCGTAAACTTGATGGCGTTTGAAAGCAGGTTGGTGAGTACCTGGTTCAGCCTTGTTGGATCTGTTACAATATCATTTTTTATCGTCTCATCAATGAACAGTTCAAAATTCAACCCCTTGGCCTGGCACTGGTTTTTAAACGATGAAACAAGGTGGCGTACAAACTGCCTGAAATCCACCGCGATGGTTTCCAGCTTTATTTTCTGTGCATCCAGTTTGCTCAGGTCAAGCACTTCATTTACCAGCTGCAGCATATGTTCTGATGAGAACCTGAGTATGTCGAGGTGTTCTTTCTGCTGAGGCAGCGCTTCTTCCTGCAGCAACAGGTTGGTGGTGCCAATGATGCCATTGAGGGGTGTACGCAGTTCGTGGCTCATTTGTGAGAGAAACCTTGATTTCACTTCCACCGATTCTTCGGCTTTTTGTTTGGCCACCTGCAGTTCCTGCAGCATTCTTTTCTTTTCAGAAATATCTGTTACGGTGATTTTTTTATAACGCTTGTGGTTGTACCAGAACTGTACAATGGTTACACTGCCCGGGAAAAGGGAACCATCTTTACGGATGCAGGTCAGTTCACCTTCCCAGCTGCGTCCCGAACGGAACCGCTGTTTCAGTGTATCGAACTTATCGGCATTTCTTGTTTCGGCAAAAAGGTTGAAGGATGTGTCGCCCTGTATTTTATCATTTGCCGTGCAGCGGAAAAGTTTTTCGGATGTGGCGTTGTTGTTGATGATGATATCGCTTTCCATGTCCATGATGATCTCGGCCGACATGGAGGTATTGAAAATCGTGTCGAGAAAAACCTGCTGGTTCTTCAGCGATTTCTGTTTGTCCCAGTTGTCTTTTGCGAGGTAATAAGCCATCCATACGGTGGATGAAAACGACAGGAACAGGTTGATGGCAAAATTGGTTTTGTAATTATCATTGTTGATCTCACCTGTACCGGAATTCTCTCCCGCAATAAAAAATGTAAGGATATACGATATGAAACAAACTGCAATGGTAATGGCAGTAAGTCTTTGCGAAATACCGTTTATTAAAAAGATAAAACTGAGTGTGCTGGTAAAAAAGAAAAGGCTGGATCCTGACCTGAAACCTTCAAAACAGGTGAGCAGTACCAGCAAAATATTAATTGCTGCCAGTAATAAAAGGTAAGAAAGCTGCCGCTGGTTCTGACGCAGCAGGTACCATGCAATTGCAATTACACCCGCACCCGATATGGTTAATATGAGGCTGGTGTACATGCCGCAAATGAAGTTCATGGTAGAACTGATCATCAGCATGGTAAATGCCACCAACTGGTAGTTGGTGAGCCTTTTTACATAAGCTTCGTCGGTTTTAAGGCTGCCCGTGGTAAAAGGCCGCGATGCCGCTTTTTTAAGCTGCAACTCGGGCTGGTTCCCAGGCATTTGCAAGGACGCTAACATGTTGGAAATTGAAACAAATGATTACTTGATGAGTGTAACGCAAAAAATGGCTTTTTCTTGCACTGTTCAGGCGCCAGATGCCCAAAATTTCCTTTTTTGGCGTAAATAGTGATTAATTTCATATTTACCTGTAAAAAAAATGTTTCATATGTGCGGTATTCGTAACAGGAACTGCAGGGTAAAGTAACCGGATGATGCAGGTATTTATATAACAGTAACAGGTAGCTGAACGAACCGCTTTATTTAACTTGCCCTATGGAGCTGCGCAGCACAACAGGCTATAACATCATTACGCAATGGCTTATTCAAAACGGCCGCCAGCCATTTGCTTTTCAGGAAGCAGCATGGCAGCACATTTGCAATAACAAAAGCGGGCTGGTAAATGCTCCAACGGGTTGTGGTAAAACCTATGCTGTTTTTTTAGGGGCACTGATACAGTTCATCAACAACCACCCGGGTAACTACAAAATAAAAAAGAATAACGGGCTGCAGCTTTTATGGATAACGCCCCTGCGTGCACTGGCAAAAGATATTGGCCGTGCCATGGAAGAAGTGATAGCACAACTGAACATGCAATGGCAGGTGGGCATACGCAATGGCGATACGCCCATCAAGGAAAGGGAACGCCAGAAAAAGCAAATGCCCGAAGTGCTCATCATCACTCCCGAAAGCCTGCACCTGCTGCTGGCACAAAAAAAGCACGAAGAAATTTTTAAAACACTCCGTGTGATTGCGGTAGATGAATGGCATGAACTGATGGGAGGAAAACGCGGTGTGCAGGTGGAACTTGCACTGAGCCGGGTTTTGAATTATGAACAGCAGGCAGCAAATGGTTCATGCGTTGTTTGGGGCATTTCTGCCACTATTGGCAATCTTAACGAAGCGATGGAAGTGCTTCTTTATCCCGCTAAACAAAAGGGGGTGATAGTTAAGGCGGATATGCCTAAACGAATCGCCATTCATTCCATCTTTCCCGATGAAATAGAAAAATATCCATGGGCGGGTCATTTGGGAATAAAACTGGTGAACAAGATCATTCCCATCATAATGCAAAGCCGCACCACGCTGGTGTTCATCAATACAAGGGGTATGACGGAAATGTGGTACCAGGCCATACTGAACGCGGCACCTGAACTGGCCGGCGCCATTGCACTGCACCATGGCAGTATAGAACAGGAACTGCGTTTGTGGGTGGAAGAAAATTTACACACAGGAAAACTCAAAGCGGTGGTTTGCACCGCCAGCCTCGACCTGGGTGTTGATTTTCGGCCAGTGGAAACCGTAATACAGGTAGGCTCTCCCAAAGGCGTGGCCCGTTTTTTACAAAGGGCGGGAAGAAGCGGGCACTCACCGGATGCCGTTAGCGCTGTTTATTTTTTGCCTACCCACAGTCTTGAGCTGGTGGAAGCCGCTGCATTAAAAAAAGCGGTGGAAGAAAATTTTATTGAAAGCAAACCACCGCTGTTGTTATGTTATGATGTGCTGGTGCAATACCTGTGCACACTGGCGGTGGGCAACGGGTTTTATCCTGCAAGGGTTTTTAATGAAGTGAAAGGCACGTTTTGTTTCAGCGAACTTACGGAGAATGAATTTTTGGAAATACTGCAGCATATCACCGCCGGCGGCACCGCCTTAAGCCAGTACGACGAATATAAAAAAGTGGAAGTGATGGCAGACGGCCTGCATATAGTGAACAGCCGCCGTATTGCCATGCGTCACCGCCTGCATATTGGTACCATTGTGAGTGAGGCCATGTTAAAAGTAAAGTACCTGGGCGGTGGTTATATTGGTGTGATTGAAGAATGGTTTATTTCGCGGCTGGAACCCGGCGATTCTTTTACCATTGCAGGGAGAAACCTGGAACTGGTAATGATAAAGGATATGACGGCACTGGTAAGAAATTCGCACGCGAAAAAAAGTATTATCCCCAGCTGGCAGGGAGGACGGATGTCACTCAGTTCCAACATGGGAAAAAAACTGCGGCAGGCCCTGGATGCATCTGGTAAAAATAAAGACAAGCTAACAGAACTTGCTGTGCTCAAACCTTTGTTTGACCTGCAAAACAGTATGAGCCATGTACCAAAGGAAAATGAGCTGCTGATTGAACATATCGAGACAAAAGACGGCTATCATTTATTTGTATATCCTTTTGAAGGACGCCTGGTGCATGAGGCCATGGCAGCCATACTGGCGTACCGCATCAGTAAAATAATGCCCATTACCTTTTCATTTGCCATGAATGATTATGGGTTTGAATTGCTGAGTGACCAGCCCATACCGGTAGATGACAGCAATGTGTATGAACTGTTCAGCGAAGAACATTTGTTTGAAGACATACAAAAAAGCGTGAACAGTACTGAAATGGCCAAGCGCAAGTTCAGGGATATTGCGGTTATCGGCGGACTCATCTTCCAGGGAATGCCGGGCGAAAAACAAAAGGCCAGGCATTTACAGTCTTCCGCTTCACTGCTTTTCAATGTTTTTTCAGAATACGAACCCAATAATATTTTACTCAAACAGTCTTACAACGAAGTGTTCAGCCAGCAGATGGAGGAAGCGAGGCTGCGGGATATGCTGCAGCGCATACAAAAAAGTAAAATTGTGATCACCGTTCCGCAGCAGTTAACTCCGTTTTGTTTCCCGTTGAAGGTGGACAGTATGCGGGAGAATATGTCATCCGAAAAACTGGAAGACCGGGTAAAAAGGATGCAGGAACAGCTTGAAAAATAAAACCGCTCATTTGTATGCTTTGTAACATCTTTGCCCTTTGAGATACAATGCCCGCTTTCATTCAATATAGCATTTGCAATAACGATTTTATCCTGCACAGTAACCGTACTGTTTTCTGGGAGCAGGAAAAAATATTGATACTTTCCGATCTGCACCTCGGCAAAACCGGCCATTTCCGCAAGAACGGTATTGCCATTCCGCATGCGGTGATGAAGGAAGATATGCAGCGGCTGGTTGATGCCATCCAGTTCTTTAAACCCATGCAGCTGGTAATTGTGGGAGATATGTTTCACAGCGTGGCCAATAAAGAACACGATTTTTTTTTAAAATGGCGCAACGACCTGCATCATGTGAAAATGCTGCTCGTAAAAGGCAACCACGATATTGTGCCAGGGCAATGGTATGCTGATGCGGGAATTGAAATGGCAGAAAAAATTTGGACGAAGAACAACATCGCTTTTGTACATCATATTGAAGATGCTGCCGGTGAAACAACGGCTGCAGATTATTATTTCAGCGGGCATATACACCCGGCAGTAAGTATCAGGGGGCTGGGCAAACAATCACTTCGTTTTCCCTGTTTTTATTTTACAAAGAAATTTGCCGTATTGCCGGCTTTTGGAAAATTCACCGGAACTTATTTAGTGGAGCCAGCTAAAACAGAAAGGGCTTTTGCTGTGGTGAACAGCAGTGTTGTGCCGGTATGATCAGCCCATTTTCAGTAATAGTTTTTTTATAAGTCTGTAGTTGATGAATACCGAAAGGAGTATGAGTGCAGCGGCTGTTACCAGCACAGTCCAGTGAACAAATACCGGCAACGCATCACCATTTCCGGGCAGCATGTACCTGAAACCTGTATGCAGTATTGCTGTAATGATACATGCAATACCAATAATGCCGATGTACACCGGTATCCATTTTTTTGCCACCGTTTTACTGAGCCAGCCAGGCGAATATCCCAGCGTAAGCAGTAACTGCAGGTTCTCCTTGCTTTTGGCGATCACCAGTTGCAGGTAAAATGCAAACAGCACCATGGCCAGTAAGATCACCAGTATACCAAAACCACCCAGTCCGCTCACCACTCCCTGCAGTATTTGTTTGATGCGTCCAAAACGGGTTTTGTCTTTGTTGATATGGTAATTATTCTTCGCAATAAAATTCAAAAGTTCGGGATTATTGGCATCTTTTGTTTTTAAATACACCCTTGATGCAGGTACGTAACTTGCGCCACCAAATTTCTGGTTGGCCATTTGCATAAAACTTTCCGGAACAATAATTGAGTTAATGCGGTCGCTTAGTGCAACAATATGCCCGCGGTATTGCTGTTCTCCTCCCGGTCCGTAACATTCCAGCACCAGGTTTATGCCGGTAACGGTTTCAGCCGAAAACTGCGGAAGGTCCTGCCCCAGTGCAAACACATTGTACATTTCAAGAAAATCGCCCGAAAGGATAATGGGCACATCCGCCTGACCGTTCTGCCATGTAAAGGTTGGCGGAACCGTATCAATGAATTTTTCATCCAGTGCTTCCACAAACAAGTCTGTACTAAAAGGTACCAGGCTGCCCGCACTACCGCGAATCTTGAACTGGTTGGCAACAGAAGGAGCAATGTCTTCAATAAAAGGTTGTGCTTTAATTTCTTTGAGCTCTGCATCTGTAAAGCGGTTGTCGCTGGTCATGTTGGCATTGGTAACTGTTTTGGTAACCGGTATAAAATCAAAACCACTGCGTTTTGGGTTTTTATCCTTCAGCAGGTAATTGATGTTTATAAAAAGCTGCAGGGAGCAAAGCAGTAATATAACGCCAACGCACAGCCCAAAATAACTCAGCCAGCGGGATGCATTGTTCTGGTTGGTGCTTAAGTAAGGTTGTATGTTTTTAAAAGAGAGGGGCAAGGTGTTGGTTGATTGGTTAATTAGTTAATCTGTTAATCAGTTGATTGGTCACTTCAGAGATAAATGGTTTTGTGTGGTGTGAAATATTCGATGGCTTTCAGGTCGGCAAGGATGATGGCTGCACCCCGGGCAGCGGCCTCTTCTTCCATCAGTTCCATGGCTTTTTTGCGGTTGTTTTCGTCCAGGTGACTGAATGGCTCATCCAGCAATAAAAACCGGAAAGGCTGTTGCAGCGCACGGATGATGGCCACCCGCTGCTGTTCGCCATAGCTGCAGGTTTTGCAAAGCCGCTGCAGTTTGTTTTCTATGCCCAGCCGCTTTGCCATGGCTGCAATTTTGCTTTGGGGGTGATAGGGTTGCAATTGCCGTTTTACTTCCAGGTTTTCCAGTACGGTATGTTCGGGAAATAAACGCAGGTCCTGGAAAACAATACTGATACACTGCTGCCGTTGCAGTGCAAAATCCTCTGCGGTAAAACCTGATATTGCTTTTCCATCGTAACTGATGCTGCCATCATAATCTTTCCGCAGCCCGTATAAAAAATGAATCAGCGATGTTTTGCCGCTGCCACTGGGCGCCACAATCTGTATCTTTTCCCCGGCATTGAATGTAACGGTGCTGTTCCATACCTGCGAGCTGGAAATTTTTTCTTTCTCAATAAAAGTGGGAACAGTATGCTGCAGTGATATTTGCATAACAGGTCATTAAAAAACCGCCGGTATTTCTCCGGCGGTATTCAAATAATTATTTGTTGCTAAGCTGAACAGGCGGAATGGAGTCTTCAATTACCTGCTCTGCTGCTCTTTCGGCATCTCTTTTCGCTTTGTGTTTTTTTGCTATCGCTCCCAGTGTGCCAATGTATTTATTCAGTTGTTTCAGGCTGTTGGTGTTTTTATCCAGCAGGTTGATCTCTGCATGGCTGGTGGTGCCACCATCACTGTAGTCGCCACCTTTCATGTACACGTTATCCCAAAAAGCAACGGAAGCATCAAATGCTGCACGTGCACTGCTGTCGCGTGAGGCTTCGCTTTCAAATGATTTTAACAGGTACTGGATATTGATATATCCGCCGAATGACTGGCCGGTAATTTTGCTGATGAAATCAAAATTGCTGCTGCCGCCGTTCACAAATTTGTCAACACCGTCTTTTGAATTGCCAATGGCAAAATAACTGCCGTTGGTATTATAGGCAAGAGAACCGGAAACACCAATGGGGGAGTTCTTACCAAACTTTTCCCCGGCCTTGATCAGTTTATTAAATGCATCCTTGTCTCCCACAGAAGTGGCAAACAAAATATCGGGTGTTGATGAAAGTAAATTGCTTTCCACCATGCCGCCGGCAGCGGTATCATTTACTTTTTTAAAATCAGATACAGCAAAAAGCACATCGCCTTTATTTGCTTTTACAAAATCATCCAGCGTAAAGCCCATAAATGCGAGGCCCATGTTTGCATAAGCTTCCACGCCCAGCAGTTTTACAAGTTCTTTTATCCCTTCCGGTTTAAAATTAAGGGCAAATACGGCAGCCACATCTTTTGCAGGCAGGCGTTTCAGCATGCTTTCATCCACCTTGCCGCCGTATTTTTTCCATAGCTCAGTTATTTCCTTGCTGGCATAACTTTTTGAATCAATCAGGATCTTACCATTTTCAAAGTTCACAGTTGCGGTGGTGATATTGTCTTTGTATAATTTCTCTATATCAATGTTCAGCATTTTTAAGCCGGCATTGGTAAGGGCATATTTATTCAGTTCTTCGGCGTTCATCCAAAAGTGCAGGTCGCCCGTTGTTTTAACCAGTTCGGTAAATTTTTTATTCTCACCCAGCGATTCATCTTCTTTCAGGTCAAAAACTTCTTTACATGTTTTGCTGATGTCGCGGGAACTTTCCCTGTAAGCGTTATTGCCGCCAAAATCACGGCCCATGTTCAGTTCGGGCACATTGGCGATGTACACAAATTTCTCTTTATTCCATCCAATACAAACGGGGTATTTGCTGATGAATTTAACACCGTCTTTTTCACTCTCTATTCCTTTTTCAGCAATATCAAGGTTGAAGAGCCTGAACTTTTCCGCATCTTTCACAGTGCCTGTAAAAGCGGCAAACCCGCCAAGTGAATCTTTCTTTAAAAAGAACAGCATATCGGTTTTAGTGTCAATACCGCTGTTATCAGGATTGTCGAGCGCCTGCTTCACAAAAGTGGTGAGGTTGCTGTCGTTACTTACTTCCTTAAAAAGTTCATTGCTTTTTACCTCTTCCCAGGGAAGTTTGGTGGCAAGCGAAGCGCCATTGATGTGTAATGCAATGGCAGCATCTTTAGGAATGAATTTACCTTCTTTGTTTGTCTTGCTGCAGCTTGCTGCAAATACGGCAAGCGCCAGGATGAGCGGGATACGAAAACGGAGTTGCATACGGTTGTTTTTTCTGTTTGATACGATTGTTTATGGAGTGTAACCCTTACAGGTTGTTAAAAAAGTTCACAAGATTTTCCAGTGCCACCACATGCTGCTCGCCGGTGAGCAGGTTTTTTACCTGGCAGTACTGCTGTTCAATTTCCTTACTGCCAATGATGATGGCGTAAGGTATATTGTTTTTTTCAGCATATGAAAACTGTTTGGCAATTTTTGCTTCTTCATGGTAGAGGATGGCCGCGACGCCGGCATTGCGCAGGTGTTGCATAACCTTAAAGGCAAAGGCACTTTCTGTTGCTCCCATATTAAAGAAGATAGCTTTGGTGCTTACATCCAGGTTGGCGGGGAAGAGGTTCAGCTCTTCAAGCACATCATAAATACGGTCAACCCCAAAGCTGATGCCCACACCCGGGATTCCCGGTACGCCAAACAGCCCGGTAAGGTCATCATACCTTCCGCCGCCGCCAATGCTGCCCATTTTTACAGCGGCAGGTCCTTTGGCTTCGTAAATGATGCCGGTATAGTAATTCAGTCCGCGTGCCAGTGTAAAATCCACCACCACATTTTTACCTGCGGCGATATTCATTACGTTTGTTACTTCTGCAATACCTGCGGCGCCTTCTGCGTTATTGCCGATGATCGTTTGCAGCTGTGCAATTTTTTCTTCATTGCTGCCGCTGATGCTGATGTATTTTTCAATAAGTGCAATTTGTGATCCGTTGAGTCCTTTTTCTGCCAGTTCGGCCTTTACTTTTTCAATACCAATTTTATCCAGTTTGTCGATGGCGGTTGTAATGGCCACTAATTGACTGGCGGCATTGCATACGGCGGCAAGGGCAGATAATATTTTGCGGCTGTTGATGCGCAGTTCATATTCTTTTAACCCCAGGCGGTTAAACACTTCATCATAGATGAGTGCAAACTCACCATCGCTTAATAAGGAAGGGTTGCCCACAATATCCGCATCGCATTGTGTAAACTCGCGGTAGCGGCCTTTTTGCGGCCTGTCGGCACGCCATACCGGTTGCACCTGGTAGCGGCGGAAGGGAAAAGTGAGTTTGGTATGGTTCATGGCCACATACCTTGCAAAAGGAATGGTGAGGTCGTATTTGAGTGCACGTTCTGTTATATCGCTGCTGTTTTTACCTTCCAGCACTTTTTCAAAACCGGCTTTGGCAGCTTCAATATTTTTTTCGTTGTTAAGCCCGTTGTTTAAAATTTTAAATATCAGCTTATCGCCTTCCTCTCCATACTTGCCCATCAGGGTTTCTAAATTTTCCATGGCCGGTGTTTCAAGCGGCTGAAACCCGTAAAGTTCAAATACTGTTTTTATGGTGGACAGGATATGGTTGCGCCTGCGTAATGTTAATGCATTGAAATCTCTTGTGCCCTGCGGTATGGATGGTTTGTTGCTCATTGATGAATGGTGGTGTGGTGAGTTGCCTGAGGCTGTTCACCTTCTTTTTATTTTGTAAAGTTGACTTTTTTAAAATTCTTTTTGTTACCGCTGTTCATTTAACCGCTGGTGTAAAAACTGTAATTGACAATTTACAATTGCCCATTCACAATTTTCTCGCATGCTTTTTCTATTAGGGCAAACACTTCATGATATCCCGGTTCCGGCCCGTACCAGGGATCGGGTACATCCATGTTCCTGCCGGGATAAAGTTCATTCATCAGCAGGCCGGCTTTGGATGCATCGTATTTATCTTTTGCAATTCGCTTCATGTCATCCATCACATCTCCGGCCATTGCATAAATTTTATCATACTGGTCAAAATCAGCAGCGGTAAATTTCCTGCTGCGCTGCCTGCTGATATCGATGCCATTATGTTGTGCAACTTTCTGGCTCAGGTGGTGTGGGGCTTCGCCATTATGATACCCGTTTGTGCCGGCGCTTTCAACGGTCCAGTTCAATCCTGCCTCGTTGGCTTTGTGTTGTAAAATTCCTTCTGCCAGCGGGCTGCGGCAAATATTGCCCAGGCATACCATCAAAATCTTCATGCCGCAAAGATAAGAAGCAAGCGGGAAGTGGGGAGAGAGAAGTCTGAAGATGTTAGGTCATTCTATCTTCGGGCTTTCAACTTCTGCTGCCATCTTCCATCTCCCATTTCCGCACCTTATGGATTAATCTTCCTAATGCATCTCAATAGCAACAGGCGCCTGTTTTGAAAAACAACATTCACCATTTTCAAAACACAACAAATGAAAACTGAACTGATCATGAAAAGCGATGTGCTTGACATCATTTTCGAAAACCGTAATAAAGCCTATGGGGCTTATTATTTACGCAAGTTTTATAAAAACAGGTTATTAAAATCACTGGCGCTGATGATGACGGGAGTGGTGGTGCTGTCTGCATTCACATTCATTCCTAAGATGAAAAAAAGCGGGAAAGCGGAATTGTTGCTCACGGACGATTATGTGCTTAATAAAATTGAAGACAAACCATTGGAGCCGGAAAAGCCAAAGGAGAAACCTGAACCGCCCAAACAAAAAATGCCCACTGTGCAGTATACCAGTAAACCCAATATCGTTCCAGATAATGCTGTTGTGAAGCCACTGGAAACAATTACCGACAGCACAGTGATTGCCAATATTACAAAGCCTGGTGAGGGCGGTGAAGGTCCGCTGGTGGGAGATCCCAAAGAGGGCGACGATAATGGTAAAGGCAAAGAGCCCGTTACAGAACCCGCTGTAAATCCCACTGTACCCAGTGTTACTGCTGAGGTAATGCCCGAATACCCGGGCGGTATAGACGTACTGCGTAAATTCCTGGAAAGAAATCTTACCAACCCGAGAGACCTGGAAGAAAATGAAGTGGTAAGTGTAAAAGTGCGGTTTGTGGTGGGATATGATGGCAAGCTAAAAGGTTTTGAAACCGTGCAGGACGGCGGCGCAGAATTTAATAAAGAGGTAATACGTGTGCTGAAAAAAATGCCCGACTGGGTACCGGGAAAAACAAAAGGACAGAATGTATCTGTTTATTATACCATCCCTGTAAAGTTTGTTGCTGCCAACCAGTAATGGGGATAATGTTGTAATTTGGCAGTTCGTTTACAATGCGGCTGCCGGTTAAATCCGGTAGCTGCCTTTAAATAAAATGTTATGGCTCTGGAAGAATTTGAGAAAGAACAAATGACCGACCGGGAAAAGAACCTGGTGCGTTCAAAGAGTATTGTTAACTACACCATGGGTGTGTTTTTTATAGGAGTGGGTTTTTTCTTTATGTTCCCCTTCAGCCGCACCGCTCCCTTTCTTGATAAATACGATCCCTTAATGCGTCAGCTGTTTGCGGTGGTTTGCTGGGTGTACGGCATCTTCAGGCTGTACAGGGGTTATGCAAAAAATTATTTCAGGGATTGATGAAGAACAATTTTATAAAGGCTGCTGTTGTGTTGTTTGTGGCGATAACATCCCTGCATGCATGCAAGGGCGATAAGAAGAAGGATGATTTTGTATACGATACTCCCAACAGCGGTACCATTAACATAAGCGTGGATGAAAGTTTCAGGCCTGTTATAGAAGATGCGATCAAAGTATATGAGGGCACCCATCCCGGTACAAAGATCGTTGCACATTACAAGCCCGAAGCAGATTGCTTTAAGGATTTTTACGCGGATACCTCCAACCGCATGATCATAGTAACGAGGGGCCTTACCCTGAAAGAAAGCCGCTTTTATACCGACTCTTTAAACTACACCCCCTTCAGCGACAGGGTGGCATGGGATGCCATTACTGTGGTAACCAATAAGAACAATACAGACACATTATTCACTTTGAACGAACTGCAGCAGTTGCTGCAGGGCAAAAAAGGAAATGCTAAAAAAGTGGTTTTTGACGGTCTCAATGCAACCAGTACGGTACGTTTTGCAATCGATAGTATATTACACGGCGGCCGTTTTGACACATCGGTGGTTAAGGCGGTGAGAAGCAGCAAAGATGTGCTTGATTACATTGCGCAATATGACGATGCCATTGGTTTGGTGGGCATCAGCTGGATCGGTAACCCTGAGGATACCGCACAGGTGAATATGTTAAAGAAACTGAAAATTGCATACGTGGAATGCAGTCTTTGCGACAGCACTCCCTATGTAAAACCCACCCAGCAGAGCATCATCACAAAACGCTACCCTTTGGTACGTGGTTTGTATTACATAGTGGAAGAGAATTTTTCAGGACTGGGATCGGGCTTTGCAGCGTTTTTGAAATATGAAAGGGGGCAGCTGATTTTCAGGAGGGCGTATCTCGGACCGGTTATGGATTTTGATGTAAGAAAGGTGGAGATAAACGAGAAATTATAAATAAGTTTACAGTCCGGAAACCGGCTCGTATTCATAAAAATGATATTATTGTAACGAATAAAACAGCAAAATAAAATGAACAGAGTTAAAGCAGCATTGCTTTTTGCAGTTGTGATCATGACTGCCGGTTTTGCAAAAGCGCAGAGCCTTGAAGATGGAAAGAAATTTTTCTATTATGAAAAATACAGAAGTGCCCGTGCAACTTTTGAAAAATTACTGGCGGCCAATCCTGCCAATGCCGATGCGGCATACTGGCTGGGTCTTACAATGATAACGGGAGATGAGTATAAAGACCTGCCTGCTGCAAAGGAAATTTTCAGGAAAGCACTGGAGGCTTCGCCCAATAATGCACTGCTCATCGCAGGCATGGGGCATATTGAACTGCATGAGGGTAAAAAAGAGGATGCCCGTAACCGTTTTGAAACCGCCATATCCCTCAGCCAGGGAAAAAGTGTACCGGTTTTTAACGCTATAGGTGTTGCCAATGCGGATTATGATTCTAAAAACGGTGATGCGGCTTATGCCATTGAAAAATTGAAACAGGCTACTTCAGTAAAAGGATTTAAAGATCCCGAAACCTATTGCCTGCTGGGCGATGCTTACCGTAAATTCATCGACGGCGGCAGTGCCATCCAGGCTTACCAGAATGCAATTGGCATTAACGATAAATATGCCAGGGCGTATTACAGGATTGGTAAAGTATACCAAACACAGGGATCCACACAGGAAGATATTTACATGAAGTATTTCAATGATGCAATAAAGGCGGATCCTAATTATGCACCTGTGTATAACAATCTTTTCAACCTGTATTATTCAACTGATATTATTAAGGCAGGAGATTATCTGGACAAATACCTCAACATAATGGGTGATGATGAACCCAAGGCCTGCTATTACAGGGCATCGGTAAAATATGCCCAGGGCCTGAACCAGGAAGCCATCACTAAGTCTGATGAATGTATCAGCGCAGCCGGTGGGTCTCCTTATATCAAATTGTATCTCTTAAAAGCTTATGCCTATAATAAACTGAAAGACTCAGTAAATGCGAAAAGCAATTTTGAATCATTCTTTAAATCGGCTAAAGACAATGAGATCGGGCCAACCGACCTTAAAACTTATGCTGATATCCTCCTGAAGTTTCCCGGTAACGAAGCATTGGCTGGCACTTACGTGGATAAGGCTGTTGCGCTGGATTCTACCGAAGCAGGTAAAGTGGCGTTGCTGCGTTCTGTGGCTGCCGGTTTTGAAACGCAGAAGAACTATGCTGCTGCTGCAGACTGGTACAAGAAAATTCTGAATGTAAAAAAGAATCCCACTAAAACAGATATTTTCAATACAGCCAATAACTACAGCCGCGGCGGTAACTACCAGGCTGCCGTTGATAACTGGGCCACGTACATCAGCAAATATCCCAATGAAACATATGGATATTATATGACAGGCGTTACACAAAACAAGATCGATACAACCATGGCGCTTGGCCTGGCTGTACCCAGCTATCAAAAAGTGGTTGACCTGGGAGAGGCACAATGGGCCACCGATTCTGTGAAAGTAAAGGCGCACCTGCTGAATGCTTATAAGTTCTTTATCCAGTATGCATACAACGTGCAGAAAGATAAAAAGGCCGCGTCAGATTATTGTGCCAAATACCTCGTTCACGAGCCAAATGATACTGAGGTACAGGGCTTCAAAAAAATATTTGACAACCCGGCCACCAAAGTAGCACCCGCAACCCCGGCCCCGCCCACCCCACCTGCAAAACCTGCAACTGGTGCGGCCAGGCCTGCAACCGGGGGTAATACACAGCCAGCTCCCGGGGCAGCAGCGAAACCCGCAGCAACGCCAAAAAAAAAGTAAAGGCTAAATCTTAATATACAAGCCCGTTACCAAAAAGTAACGGGTTTTTTATTATTGATTATTGATAAGGCTGTCTTAAATTTGCCGCCAAACACAAATAATTGATATCCTGATGCAGTTTTTCTTCCTACAGGCAGCCAATAACGCAACCAACTACTTGCCTATCGCACTGCAACTCATATTTGCAGTAGGGTTTATTGCCACAATGATTTTCCTGAGTGAAAAAGTAGGTCCTAAACGAAAAACTGCCGATAAGCTCCAGAATTTTGAAAGCGGTATAGAAATTAAGGGTAATGCCCGTCAGCCCATGGCCATTAAATACTTTTTAGTGGCTATTTTATTTGTGCTGTTTGATGTGGAAGTAATTTTCTTTTATCCATACGCGGTGAACTTTAAAGAACTTGGCTGGGGCGGTTTTTCTGCAGTTGCCATGTTTGTTGGTCTGTTTGTTGCTGGATTTATCTATATCATTAAGAAAGGAGCGCTGGATTGGGAAGATTAAACTAATGCGAGAACTGTTGAATATGAAATAACGAATGTGCCATCTGAAAACATTCGATATTGAACATTTAAAAATTACAACTATGAGCCGCCCGGTACAATATAACAACTATGTAAAATTCGAAGGTATTCCCGAAGGGCATATTGGCGAAGGCTTTATGGCCACCAACCTCGAAAAAGTGGTGAGCATGGCCCGTAAAAATTCCATCTGGCCGCTGCCTTTTGCCACCAGTTGCTGTGGAATCGAGTTCATGGCTACCATGGCAAGTCATTACGACCTGGCAAGATTTGGCAGTGAGCGTGTGGGCTTTAGTCCCCGCCAGTGCGACCTGCTGATGGTAATGGGTACCATTGCAAAAAAAATGGGTCCGGTGGTAAGGCAGGTGTATTTGCAAATGGCTGAACCCCGCTGGGTGATGGCCGTGGGCGCCTGCGCCAGCAGCGGCGGTATATTCGATACCTATTCTGTTTTGCAGGGAATTGACCAGGTAATACCCGTGGATGTATACGTGCCCGGTTGCCCGCCAAGACCCGAAGCGATACTGGATGGTTTTATGAAAATACAGGACCTGGTGAACCAGGAAGGACTGAGAAGAAGGTACAGTGACCAGTATAAAAATCTGCTGGCAGGTTACGGTATACAATAGTGATTTGTGATTTTAGATTGTTGATTTCAGGTTGAATGTAGTCGCAAACTAAAATTATAATGGGAAGGAGATGACCGGGTTCAAATATCTAAAATCGGCAATCTAAAATCTATAATTAGAAATGTCTTTAACAAACGAAATAATAAAAAGCAGGCTGACTGAAAAATTTGGTGCGGAGCTTACCGAATGGCAGGAGCCCTATGGGATGCTCACTTTTACTGCACCCAAAGACCTGAATGTAAAAGTGCTGCAGTTTTTATTTGATGATGAGGTATTGAAATTTCGTTTTCTCACCGATCTGCAGGCCGTGCATTATCCCGACCGTAAAGGGGAGGAGCTGGCCGTGGTGTATCACCTGCATAACCTGGTGGATAATGTGCGCATCCGTTTTAAAGTGTTTACAGATGTAACAAAACCGGATGTTTTTACAGCTACTTCAGTATATGCGGGTGCTAACTGGATGGAAAGGGAAACCTACGATTTCTTTGGGGTGAACTTTGTGGGTCATCCTAACCTGATCAGGGTGCTGAATGTGGAGGAAATGGATTATTTCCCGCTGCGCAAGGAATTTCCGCTGGAAGACCAGACAAGGATTGACAAGGATGATGAGATGTTTGGAAGATAGATTATAAAATACTGAAAACAAAAATAATGGCGTACAAGAACAAAAAATACAGGCAGGTTTATTTAGCGCTTGGCACTGTTGTTCTTGCTACAGGTTCAGCACTGAATTTTTATGAATATGCTGAAGAAAATGAGGGGATGAAATTAACAGGCGGTATTTTATTCGGAGTTATGGCAATTTTTTTCGGCATTGATTTATACGAGTTCATTAAAAATAAAAAAAGCATTAACAGCGGCGCATGAGTGAACATATTTTATTACCGGAAGGTTCGATAGAAAAACAGACCACCACGCTTAACCTGGGGCCAACGCACCCGGCAACGCATGGTGTGTTTCAAAATATTTTAGAGCTGGATGGCGAAAGGATTTTGAAAGCCACCTCCACCGTAGGATATATTCACAGGGCTTTTGAAAAACTGGCCGAACGCAGGCCCTTGTTCCAGATCACGCCCATTACCGACAGGCTCAATTACTGCTCTTCTCCCATCAACAATATGGGCTGGCACCTCACCTGCGAAAAACTGCTGGGCGTTAAAACACCCAAGCGTGTGGATTATCTGCGTGTGATCATTATGGAACTGGCACGCATCAGCGACCATCTTATTTGTAATTCAATTGTGGGGGTTGACAGTGGCGCTTACTCAGGCTTTTTGTACCTGATGCAATACCGTGAATTAATTTATGAAATATATGAAGAAGTATGTGGGTCCCGCCTTACTACTAATATTGGGCGTATTGGCGGTTTTGAAAGGAATTTCACAAATACAGCGTTTGAAAAACTCGAAAAATTCTTAAGTGAATATCCAAAACAGCTGAAGGAATTTGAAAAGCTGTTCACCCGCAACCGCATCTTTATCGACCGTACGGTTGGTTGCGGCCCCATCAGTGCAGAGCGTGCCATGAGTTATGGCTTTACCGGGCCTAATTTACGTGCCGCCGGGGTGGATTATGACGTGCGTGTGCATACACCTTACAGCAGTTACGAAGATTTTGATTTTACCGTGCCTGTTGGAACCACAGGAGATTGCTACGACCGCTTCTTAGTGCGTAACGAAGAAATGTGGCAGAGCCTGAGCATCATTGAACAGGCCTACCAGAAGGTGCAGGAATTTAAAGGCAAGGATGCGGAAGTGTACCATGCAGATGCACCGGCTTATTACCTGCCCGAGAAAAAAGATGTGTACACCAAAATGGAAGCGCTCATCTATCATTTCAAGATCATCATGGGTGAAACAGAAATCCCGGTGGGTGAAGTGTACAACAGTGTGGAAGGCGCCAACGGGGAACTGGGGTATTACCTGATCAGTGATGGCGGGCGCACACCGTACCGTTTGCATTTTCGCAGGCCCTGTTTTATTTACTACCAGGCTTATCCCGAACTGATAACCGGTGGCATGGTAAGTGATGCGGTGATCACCATGAGCAGTTTGAATTTGATTGCGGGAGAATTAGACGCATAATCAATTACGAATTTTGAATTACGAATTATGAGTGTTGTATTTACAAAAGAGAAGCTGGATAAAGTAGCAGAGATTATAGCACGCTACCCCGAAGGCAAACAGAAAAGCGCTTTGCTGCCTGTGCTGCATCTGGCGCAGGAAGAATTTGGTGGATGGCTGGATGTGCCCGTGATGGATTACGTGGCATCACTGTTGCAGCTGGATCCTATCGAAGTATATGAAGTGGCCAGTTTTTATACCATGTACAATTTAAAGCCGGTAGGCAAATATGTTTTTGAAGTATGCCAAACCGGTCCCTGTATGTTAAACGGCAGCGATAATATCATTGCTTATATCAAAGAAAAACTGGGAATTGGCCCCGGTGAAACAACGGCAGACGGGATGTTTACCTTAAAACCTGCAGAATGTTTGGGTGCCTGCGGCTATGCACCCATGATGCAGCTGGGAAAACACTACAGGGAACATCTCACAAAGGAAAAAGTGGATGCGATTATTGAAGAATGCAGGGCAAACGCAGTAAAAAATAATTAAGAAATCATGAAAGCACTGTTTACACTGGTTTTTGTTTTAAGTCTCTCCGCAACATTTGCGCAATCAAAAGATGAAAAGGAACTGACAGAAAAAACATACCTGCTCAGCCATACTGTTTTTGGTACAAAAGACAGTGCCACACTGGAAAAATTATGTGCGCAAACTGTTTCTTACGGCCATTCACACGGCAACCTGCAAAACAGGGCCGAACTCATTAAAGGCGTAACAAATAACAAGTCTTTTTACACGGATACAGCAGTATCGGCCATTAAAATATTCATACAGGATAAAACGGCCATAGTTCGCTACCTGTTTAAGGCAAAGGAAAATAAGAAAGACGGTACAGCAACTGATCTTGACTTCAGCATGATGCTGGTATGGGTAAAAGAGAAGAAGGAGTGGAAGCTGATGGGCCGGCAGGCCGTGAGCTTAAAATAAAAAAGTATTGAAAACACTGTTTACGATACTGTGTTCTTTGATCGTTATTGTTACTGCTGCACAAAACGCAGCTGAAGCAAAACTGGTGCAAACTGTAAAAGAATTTCACCAGGCGCTGGTACAGCAAAATACAGTGGCCATTAACCAGCAAACCGATAAAGCGCTGAGTTTTGGTCATAGTAACGGCTGGGTGCAGGATAAAAAAGCGCTGATAAAAGATTTTGAAACCGGGCTGATCAGTTATCAAAGCATCAAAGAAGACAGCATTACGGTTTCAATAAATGATAACATGGCCAACGTAAGGTTTGTAGCAGACATTACGGCCACGATGAAGAACACACAGAACAGCTTTCATTTAAAAGTGCTGGAAGTGTGGGTGAAGAAAGGAAAAAGATGGGTGTTGTTTGCGAGGCAGGCGGTGAAGGGATAGGGATTTTGAATTTTGAGTGGTCAATGGTGAATGGTGAGTGCGGGCCACCGGCCAGCGACAATAGTTAAAATAAAAGCTGAATGCGGAAGTATAGTTGAAGAGTGCGACGCCCATGAAGCTGAATAGAGTAAAGATGACTGTCAAATAAATAAAAACATTGTGAGGGGATATAAACTTACTTTTTTTCTTGCAGTGTTATTAATACTGGCCGCTTTTGCAACAAAGCGGTTTGATAAAAAGAATTTTGGTGATTTAAAAACAGATGCCGGCTCGTGGTTTTTGTTATTAGGAGGTTTGATCATGCTGGTGTATGGTTATTTTGAGTTTCAGAAAAAGAAGACAAACAAATAAACCCTTCAGGGGATATGAGTAAAAAATTATTATTAGCAAATGCGCATGTGCCCGGTATCCGGGGATTTGAAGTGTACCGCCGCGAAGGTGGTTACCGCAGTGTGGAAAAAGCATTGAAAATGCAGCCGGCCGAAATTGTGGAAGAAGTGAAGAAAAGCGGTCTGCGTGGCCGTGGCGGTGCAGGTTTTCCTGCAGGCATGAAATGGAGTTTTATTGCAAAACCCGAAGGCGTGCCCCGTCACCTGGTGGTAAATGCTGATGAAAGTGAACCCGGAACTTTTAAAGACCGGTACCTGATGGAATTTATTCCGCATGTGCTGATTGAGGGAATGATCGTTTCATCGTATGCGCTGGGCAGTAATGTAAGTTATATCTATATCCGTGGTGAATATGCATGGATCCCCGATATTTTAGAAGCTGCCATTGCAGAAGCAAAACAAAATGGTTTTCTTGGTAAAAATATTTTAGGCAGCGGCTTTGATTGTGAAATTTATGTGCAGCGTGGCGCCGGTGCTTATATCTGCGGGGAAGAAACCGCACTGATAGAATCACTCGAAGGCAAACGGGGTAACCCGAGGATCAAACCGCCATTCCCGGCGGTAAAAGGTTTGTGGGAAAGACCCACCGTGGTGAATAATGTGGAAACGATTGCTGCGGTTGTTCCTATCATCAACGATGGTGGTGAAGAGTATGCAAAGATCGGCGTGGGTAAATCAACCGGCACCAAACTCATTTCTGCATGCGGCAACATCAACAAGCCGGGTGTGTATGAAATTGATATGACCATCAGCGTGGAAGAATTTATTTACAGTGATGAATATTGCGGCGGCATTCCTAACGGCAAAAAACTGAAGGCATGCATCCCGGGTGGTTCATCTGTTCCAATTCTTCCTGCCAATTTATTACTCACTACCGCTAAAGGCGAAAAGCGTTTGATGAACTACGAAAGCCTGGCCGATGGAGGTTTTGCAACCGGCACCATGATGGGCAGCGGTGGTTTCATTGTGCTGGATGAAGATCAGTGCGTGGTAAAACACACGTACACCCTCGCAAGGTTTTATCGTCATGAAAGCTGCGGACAATGCAGCCCCTGCCGCGAAGGAACCGGCTGGATGGAAAAGATACTGAAGAAGATTGATAGTGGTAAAGGCGAGATGAAAGATATAGACCTGTTATGGGATATACAGCGTAAGATAGAAGGCAATACCATTTGCCCGCTGGGAGATGCTGCGGCATGGCCGGTGGCAGCAGCCATCCGTCATTTCCGCGACGAGTTTGAATGGCATGTGAATAACCCTGAGGAATGTTTGAGAAGGAACTATGGTTTGGCGCATTACGCGGATCCTATTCATGTAGCCACACCTGCTTAAAAATATTAGCAACGACGAATTAATTATATGGCCGACGAAACAAAACCTGCAGCGCCTGCAAACTTTAAAGTAACCATCGATAATATAACCATCGATGTGGCGCCCGGTACAACAATATTAAATGCCGCCCGCCAGATCGGGGGCGATGTAACGCCACCTGCCATGTGCTATTACAGCAAGCTGCAGGGTAGCGGCGGTAAATGCCGTACCTGTTTGGTGGAAGTGGCTGCCGGTTCCACCGCCGATCCAAGACCCATGCCCAAACTGGTGGCTTCGTGCCGTACCACTGTTATGGATGGCATGGTGGTTAAAAACATCACCAGCGAAAGAGTAAAGGATGCACGTGCAGGTGTGGTGGAATTTTTATTACTGAATCACCCGCTGGATTGCCCTATTTGCGACCAGGCAGGTGAGTGTCATTTGCAGGACCTGGGTTATGAGCACGGCAAAGAAGGCACCCGCTATGAATTTAAAAGAAGAACATTCGAAAGAGAAGATATCGGTCCGTACATACAACTGCACATGACCCGTTGCATTTTATGCTACCGCTGTACTTATGTGGCCGACCAGATCACCAATAAGCGTGTGCATGGTGTGCTGGACAGGGGCGATCATGCAGAAATATCCACTTACATTTCAAAAGCCATCGATAACGACTTCAGTGGTAATATGATTGATGTTTGCCCTGTGGGTGCGCTAACCGATAAAACATTCCGCTTTAAAAACCGTGTATGGTTCACAAAACCGGTAGATGCACACCGCGAATGCACCACACCCGGGTGCTGCGGTAAAACAACCTTATGGCTGCGTGGCGATGATGTGTACCGTGTAACTGCACGCAAAGATGAGTGGGGCGAGGTACAGAGTTATGATGGCAAAACCGGATGGATCTGCAATACCTGCCGCTTTGATAAAAAGAAAACCAGCGACTGGGTAATTGAAGGCCCCACAAAGATCAGCCGCCATTCCGTAATATCACAAGGGCATTATGTGGGTATGGTAAAACCGCATGAGACTGTGCAAAAGGTAATGGGCGGCAGGGATCCAAAACTGCTGATGAATATTCATGATGTAAGTGAAGTGAACCCGGATAAATAATTTTTTATAACAAGATTATGTTACTGACAATAGATACGGCTTTAATAATAGAAAAACTTGTGCTGATAGTGGTGGTGGTGTTTGCATCTCTGGGTATTGCACTGTACACCACGTTTGCAGAACGAAAGGTGGCTGCATTGCTGCAGGACAGGCGTGGTCCTAACCGCGTTGGCCCATTCGGTTTATTTCAGCCGCTTGCCGATGGAGTGAAACTGTTTTTCAAGGAAGAGATCATACCCAACCTGTCTTCCAAGGCATTATTCGTTTTAGGTCCTTCACTGGCCATGCTCACTGCCTTAATGACCAGTGCTGTAATTCCCTGGGGCGATACCGTGCATTTCTTTAAGAGGGATATTTCATTGCAAATTGCCAATGTGGATGTGGGTATCCTTTACATCTTTGGTGTGGTGAGCCTGGGTGTGTATGGAATCATGATCGGCAGCTGGGCCAGTAACAACAAGTATTCACTCATGGGTGGTATCAGGGCCGCATCACAGATTATCAGTTATGAACTGGCCATGGGTTTATCATTGATCGCTCTTATCATGATTACGGGTAACCTCAGCCTGAAAGAAATGGTGCAGCAGCAGCAGGCCGGTGGCTGGGGTGGTTTTTTAGGAATGAATGTAATTAAGCAGCCGCTGGGCTTTTTAATATTCCTTATCTGCGCTTTTGCAGAATGTAACCGTACGCCCTTCGACTTGCCCGAAGCGGAGAACGAACTCATTGGCGGTTACCATACGGAATACTCCAGTATGAAAATGGGTTTCTATCTTTTCTCAGAATACATCAACATGATCATCAGCAGTGCGGTAATGGCCACATTGTTCTTTGGCGGCTACGATATACCGTTTGTAAACGACCAGGCTCTGCACAGCAGTATTGGAGACTGGGCATCATTGCTGCAGGTATTGTGCCTGCTGGCAAAAATTGTGATGTTCCTCTTCCTGTTCATGTGGGTGCGCTGGACCATTCCGCGTTTCCGTTACGATCAGCTGATGAACCTGGGATGGAAAGTACTGATTCCGCTGGCGCTCATCAATATGCTGGTGACAGGCGGTGTGATTTTATACTTAAATAAATAGACAGTTAAATTATGCAGGCATTAACAAACAGGGTAAAGCAGGTTGACAGAAGGCCGTTGAGTCTTGCGGAGCGTATTTACCTGCCCGCTGTGCTGAAAGGGATGTTTATCACTTTCGGGCACATGTTTAAGAAAAGACCCACCATCAACTACCCGGAGAAAAAACGTCCGTTCAGCCCCGTGTTCCGCGGGCTGCATATTTTGAACCGTGATGCGGAGGGAAGGGAAAACTGCACAGCCTGTGGCTTGTGCGCTGTTGCCTGCCCTGCAGAAGCCATCACCATGGAAGCGGCAGAACGCAAGCCCGGCGAAGAGAATTTGTACAGGGAAGAAAAGTATGCGGCTAAATACGAGATCAATATGCTGCGCTGCATCTTCTGCGGTTTGTGTGAAGAAGCCTGCCCCAAAGATGCGATCTATTTAAGTGAAACATTTGCGCCTGCCGATTACCCGCGCAAACAATTTATATACAGCAAAGATGAATTGCTGATTCCACACCCCGTAAATGAACCTGAGGCTTATCAAAAAGCATTAGGCAACAGGGTGAAAAGGGAAACGGCAGTTTAGACAAGAATTTAAGATTTAGAATTTATACCAATGGACCTGACAACAATATTGTTTATTCTTTTATCGGTGCTTGCAGTGGGAAGCGCCCTGATGGTGGTGACCCGTAAAAATCCTGTGCACAGTGTATTGTACCTGGTGGTGGCATTCTTTGCCATATCCGGTCACTATATCCTGCTCAATGCGCAGTTTCTTGCCATTGTAAATATCATTGTGTACGCTGGTGCCATTATGGTGCTGTTCCTGTTTGTGGTAATGATGATGAACCTGAATATTGATGCCGAGCCGCAAAAGAACAGGCTGCTGCGTTTTGCAGGCGTGATCTCCGGCGGCTGCTTAATGCTGGTAATGCTGGCGGCTGTTACAAAGGCACAGGGAACGGTAATGACAGGCACAGGCGATTATGGCCTGGTAAAAACACTGGGCATGGTGTTGTTTAACGATTATGTGCTGCCATTTGAAATCAGCAGTGTATTGTTTTTAAGCGCCATGGTGGGTGCTGTGGTCATCAGTAAAAGAGAAAAATAAATTATTGGCTGCTGTATAAGGCAGCACAAAACCAACTGTATGAATATTACCTGGTATATAACATTGGCGGTGGCGCTGTTTTGTATTGGCGTTACCGGTGTGCTTACAAGGCGCAATGCCATTATTATTTTTATGTGCATAGAACTGATGCTGAATGCAGCCAACCTGCTGCTGGTGGCCTTTTCTAAAATGCACGCAGCAGCACCCATTGGCCAGGCCAATCCCGGGGTGGTGAGCGACGCACAGATATTTGTTTTCTTCATTATGGTGGTGGCAGCGGCCGAAGTAAGTGTGGGGCTGGCCATTATTGTTATGATGTACCGTAACATACATTCAGTTGATATAAATTTTTTAAACAGGCTAAAAAATTGACAACGTTTTGCCCGCCACCGGCCGCCGCTGTCAGGCGGGTCGTTTGTGGTTGGTAAACGATGGTCTGAGTTTTTTTATGAATAACGTTTTACAAATTGTTTGGTTAATTCCTTTTCTGCCGCTGCTGGGTTTTTTGATCAATGGCCTTGGCAGGAAACAGCTGTCTAAATCCATGTCAGGTATCATTGGCAGCGGTGTGGTGCTGGGTGCATTCCTCATCAGCCTGTATGCTTTCTTTTCAGTGAAGGGCGGCAACACACACGTGGCCCATTATTTCAACTTTATCAATATTGACCAGCTCAAGATCGGTTTCGATTTCCAGGTAGACCAGTTATCTTCTATCTTCCTGCTCATCATTACCGGTGTGGGTTTTCTCATTCATGTGTATTCCACTTCTTATATGCATGAAGAAGACAGCAAGGATTTTGCAAAATATTTTGCCTACCTCAACCTGTTCGTGTTTTCGATGCTGCTGCTGGTAATGGGCGCCAACTTTGTGATCATGTTTATCGGTTGGGAAGGCGTTGGTTTATGTTCTTACCTGCTCATCGGTTTCTGGTTCAAAAATGTGAATTATACCAATGCTGCAAAAAAAGCCTTTATCATGAACCGCATTGGTGACCTGGGCTTTTTGCTGGCCGTGTTCTGGATTATTTCAAAATTAGGTACAACCAACTATCATGATGTATTTGCCAATCTGGGTAAATTATCAGCAACAGATATTACCGGCATCAGCTTATTATTATTTGTAGGTGCCACCGGTAAAAGTGCACAAATTCCATTGTACACCTGGCTGCCCGATGCGATGGCAGGTCCAACTCCGGTATCTGCACTCATCCACGCGGCCACCATGGTTACCGCAGGTGTGTACATGATCGCAAGAAGCAATGCATTGTATTCGCTGGCGCACACCACGCAAACAGTTGTTGCGGTGATCGGTCTGGCAACTGCATTATGGGCAGCCAGCATTGCCTTAAAACAAAACGATATTAAAAAAGTACTGGCATACTCTACCGTTAGTCAGTTGGGCTTCATGTTCCTGGCACTAGGACTGGGAAATTATGTTGCCGCAGTTTTCCACGTAATGACGCATGCATTCTTTAAGGCCCTGTTATTCCTTGGCAGCGGCAGTGTGATCCATGCCATGGGTGGTGAACAGGATATTACTAAAATGGGCGGATTGAAAAAATACATGCCCCATACTTACTGGACATTCCTGGTGGGTTGTTTGGCTATTGCAGGTATTCCGCCTTTAAGCGGTTTTTTCAGTAAGGATGCCATTTTATTAAGCGCTTTTGAAGAAAATAAAGTGATGTGGGTGCTGGGTGTTATTGGAGCGCTGATGACCACCTACTATATGTTCCGTTTGTTCTTTGTAACATTCACCGGCAACTTCCGCGGCACACACGACCAGGAACATCATTTGCACGAAAGTCCGGCAGCAATAACACTGCCATTGATTATTCTTGCAGTGCTGGCCATTGTGGGTGGCTTTGTAGGAATCCCGCATGTGCTGGGTGGCAACAATGCTTTCGCCGCATTTTTAGAACCGGTGATACCCGCACACGAAAGTGTACATGCAGTTAGTGCCACAACAGAATATGCATTGATGGGCGGCGTGGTGGCTGCAGTGCTGGTGGTGATCTATTTCGCTTACAACAACCACCGCAACTTTACACCCAAAGAAAATACCGGCTTTGGAAAAGTACTGGAAAGCAAATGGTATGTGGATGAGATATATGATGCGGTAATTGTAAAACCTATTCAGAATATGGGCGCATTTTTCAGCAACATATTTGAGAAGAAAGGCATTGACGGTTTTGTAAACGGCGTTGGCAAGGCGGTGAACTATGGCAGCCGCCAGGTACGCCTGCTGCAAAGCGGTCATGTGGGTGCTTATGTATTGCTGATGGTAATAGGAATTTTAGTTTTATTCATTGTACAATTGTTTTTGTAATAAGAAGTAACAGATATGCAAACTCTTGGGTTACGTTTCCCTGAAATACTGATTTGGTCTCCGCTTATTGCCGGGTTGCTCTGCTTTATTTTTCAAAGCCAGAAAAACTCTAAAGCGCTGGCATTGGTATCTTCCATTATCACACTGGCAATCTCTGCCTTCAGTCTTGTTTATGCAAAAGATAAATACTTAAGTGGTCTGCAGGACAGCTATGTATGGATGAAATACCTCGGCGCCAGTTTTAATATCGGTTTGGATGGTATGGGGCACCTGCTTACATTTTTAACTGCATTTGCTTTCCCGCTGATATTTGTTGCCACTTATAACAAAGAGTATAAAAATGCCTCTTCGTTTTACGGGCTCATGCTGTTATCACAGGCCGGTTTAATGGGCGTTTTCATGGCAATGGATGCCATGGTGTTTTATTTCTTCTGGGAACTGGCATTGATTCCCGTTTACTTTTTATCAAGCCGCTGGGGCGGAGAAAAAAGGATCCAGGCAACATTCAAATTCTTTGTTTACACATTTGTTGGTTCGCTGCTGATGCTGATTGGCATTATCTATATCTACCTGCAAACACCGGGTACGCCCAATGCAGAGCATTCATTTTCACTTGCCGCATTTTACAGCGTTAAGCTGAGCCTGGTGCAGCAAACATGGCTGTTCTGGTTATTCTTTGTGGCATTTGCCATTAAGATGCCGGTATTTCCTTTCCATACCTGGCAACCCGATGCCTATGAGCAATCACCCACAGCCGTTACAATGGTGTTGAGTGGCATCATGGTTAAAATGGGTGTGTTCGCAGTAATGCGCTGGCTGATTCCTGTATTTCCGCTGGCCACTGCAAAATTCGATAATATCGTTATCGCGTTATCAGTTTTTGGAATGCTCTATGCCAGCCTTATTGCCATGAAACAGGATGATTTAAAAAGACTGGTGGCTTATTCTTCTATTGCGCATATCGGGTTAATGAGTGCGGCCATGTTCACCAACTCTGCTGTTGGTATACAGGGTGTGATGATACAGATGTTCAGCCATGGTATCAACATCATTGGTTTGTGGATGGTGGTGGAACAACTGGAAAGACAAACAGGCGTACGTAAAATTTCTGAACTGGGTGGCGTGGCGCATAAGGCCCCGGTGCTCACCATTATGCTGGTGGTAATTGCGCTTGCCAATATCGCATTGCCATTGACCAATGCATTTGTTGGCGAATTCATGATGTTCAACGGGCTGTTCAGCTTTAATATGTGGGTGGCCGCTGCCGCAGGTATCAGTATCATTCTTGCCGCGGTGTACACACTCAATATGGTGCAAAAGGTTTTTTATGGCGAAACAAATTCGCTCACCGCAGGCATTAAAGAAATTGCATGGAATGAGAAAGCGGTGCTGGCAGTGGTGGTGGTGGCCATATTCCTCGTGGGAGTATACCCGCAACCGGTTTTTGAACTTACAAAGGAGCTGGCAGGTAAATTAATAACAGTAACAGGAAAATAATTTAATCAATCTAAATATTCTCCGCCTGGTGGCGGATCAGGAGTATGAACGCAATTATATTAACGGCAGTTTGGGGAGTGGTAATGATGCTGGCGGGGGCATTTATTAAAAGTAAAACCGCGGCAAAATACTGGGCAGTGGCCGGGCTGGCTGCTATCATTGTATGTGCAGCAATGGAATTAAAGGGTTACGAACCTTTCTTTGCGATTGACGTAAAGAACATGCTGCATTTTACCGCTTACAGCCATACTTTTTTAGTGGTGATGTTTGTTTGCACATTGCTCTACTTCCTGCTCAGCGGAAAGGATATTGAAAAAGTGGGCAACCATCCCTTTGAATATTTTTCGCTGATATTTTTTATCCTTTGCGGTGTGAGCCTGGTGGCTTCATTCAATACACTGCTTATTTTATTTATTGGCATCGAAATTATTTCCATACCGCTGTACATACTTACCGGAACAGACAAGCGTAACCTCAAAAGCAATGAAGCATCGCTGAAATATTTTTTAATGGGTGCTTTCTCCACAGGCATTATGCTGCTGGGTATTGCATTTTTATATGGCGGCAATGAATCTGCTTCCTTCTACCTCGATAAACTGAACCTGGGTATAGCCAAAATGCCACCGCTTATTGCTGTGGGGCTGGTATTGCTGATGGTATCGCTTTCTTTTAAAGTATCGGCTGCACCATTTCATTTCTGGACTCCCGATGTATATGACGGCGCTCCAACAGTTTTCACCTCATTCATGGCCACTATTGTAAAGGCGGCCAGTTTTTTTGCCTTTGCCCGTTTATTTGAAAATGCTTTCGGTACCATACAGGATCAATGGCAGATGCTTATTGTTATCATTACGGCAGCCACATTGCTGATTGGTAATCTTACTGCCGTATTCCAGCAAAGTGTGAAGCGCATGCTGGCCTACTCAAGTATTGCACAGGCGGGCTTTATGCTGTTTGCCTTATTCGCACTCAACCAAAGGGCCGCTAAAGAAGGCCTGGTATTGTATGCTGCAGCCTACAGTATTGCCACCATTGGTATATTTGCCATACTGGTGCGCATGAAAGATTATACCATTGATGGTTTTAATGGTCTGGCAAAAAAACAACCCCTGCTGGCACTCACTGCCACCATATTCCTGTTATCACTTACCGGTAGTCCTTTAACCGCCGGTTTCCAGGCCAAGTTTTATATGCTGCTGGCTGCTGTAAAAACCGGTCAACAGGTATGGCTGGTAATTTTTGCGGTGCTGTGTGCCGCCATCAGTGCTTACTATTATTTCAGGGTGATACAGGCCATGTATTTTAAAGACAGTGATACTGTTGCTGTGGAAGAAGCTGATATCACCCAGGCATACAAGATCCTGCTTTTTATAACCGCCGCACTGGTGATCGTGCTGGGTATTTACCCCGACCTGCTCATCGACTGGCTGTGGACATAATTGCACAACGCCACTCATAAAAGTTTTTTCCTCCTGTGTTTTTTCTGTTGCTACCTTTAGGTAACAAACAGCCGCATGACCTTTAAAGACACCATCAAGCTTTCCTGGAGAAATATCAGCAGCAACCGTTTGCGCACAGGTATTACAGTGGCAATTATCGCTCTAGGTATCTGTGCACTTATCTGGTTCCTTACTTCATTAAAAGCAGCGAGCAACAGCCTCACCGAAAGTTTTTCCACCATGGGGGCCAATTCTTTCAGCCTGCGTTATAAAGAACGCTTTGTGCGTTTTGGCGGCGGCAGGAGGGAGCAGGTGAAAAAAACTGATAAGTCTGCATTAAAGGAAAGAAAATCCAGCATTGGTAAAGTGATCACTTACGAAGAGGCAAAAGAATTTAAACAGCGTTATAATTTCCCCTCAGTGGTGAGTATTGCATTGCGTGGTGCGTCGGGTATCATTGTAAATACAAGTCAGAAAAAAACAAATCCCGACAACAATCTATTTGGTGGGGATGAAAATTACCTGGAACTGAACGGTTATAAAATCGCCTATGGCCGAAACTTCACCAAAACAGATGTGGAGAGCGGTACCAATGTTTGTATATTGGGAAGCAGTGTGGCCGAAAAATTATTCCCTGATAATTCCGCAAAGGCGGTTGACCAGGTGGTGAATGTGGATCATATTCCTTACCGTGTTTTGGGCGTAATGGAAGATAAAGGCGCCAGTGCTTTCTTTAATGCCAATAAAGTGGTGATCACCACGGTTAACAATGTACGCAAATTGTATGCTTCGCAAAACGCAACATTTGTAATTGCCATAAAGGTGGAAGACATGAATCTGATGGATGCAGCCATTGGCGAAGCGAAGGGAACCTTCAGGCCAGTGCGCAAGCTGGATGTAAAAGAAGAAGATAATTTTTATATCGATAAAAGCGATAGCATTGCCGAATCGCTGATGAACAACCTGGGCTTTCTTGAAAAAGGGATTATTGGTGTGGCGCTTATCACATTGCTGGCATCTTCCATTGGCTTAATGAATATAATGCTGGTGGCGGTAAATGAACGTACCAAGGAAATAGGATTGATCAAGGCGTTAGGCGGCACAAAAAAAGATATCCGCAGCCAGTTTTTATGGGAATCTATATTGATCAGTTTACTGGGAGCATTGGCGGGAATTATTGTGGGTGTGCTGCTTGGCAATCTTATTGCCATGCTGCTGAAATCGCCCCTGGTGTTATTGTGGGGGTGGATTGCTGGCGGGATTTTGGTTTGCTCGGCCGTGGGGCTGGCAGCAGGTTTGTACCCCGCATTAAAGGCAAGCAAACTCGATCCTATTGTGGCTTTACGGTACGAATAAGAATTAAAAAATTACAGGCAATAATAAAGGCACTCTTTGAGTGCCTTTATTATTGGAATGATATACAAGCTTATTTTGGATCCAGTATCTTTTTTAAGCGGTCGCTCAAATCCTGTAAGTGATATTTGCTGGCTTTATCTGCAGTGCCCGCGGCAGCTGCATCCGCCAGTGCTTTTAATTCACGTGCATGGCCTTTCAGGTAAGAGAGCACATCGCTTTTCTTTGCATCAACTGTTGTTGGTGCGGTGTTACCACCTATTACAATGATCATGCCGCCTGCAGCAGCAGGAGGATTGATCAGGTTGCCCAGTCTTTCCACATATGCTTTTTGCAGGTTCCTCCTGTAGATATCAATTGGTTTTTTGGTGCTCAGTTCTGTAAATACATTTTGTTTGAGGTCACCCAGCAGGTCATTTACGGTATAAGCCTGTGCGCCATTGGTGGCTTCGGCATTCAGCATCTTACCCATGGTGGTGGTGCTGAGCATCTTTGCCAGCGCAGTTTCCTGCAGGCTAAGCGTTACAGTGGTAAAGTTGATGCCTGTTTTGCCAGCCACTTCTTTATTGAACAGCCATGTTGGTGTGGTGAATACCTGTTTGTTGATAAAGTCCATGGCTTCTTTCTGTGTTTCCTTGCTTACATATTCGTACACGTTGCCGGCCTGGTTGTTCTTTTTAAGTGTTTCGTAAATACCGCCAAAGTTGTAACAAACATGACCGATATACCTGCGGAACTGTCCTGTTAACTCATTGTACATATCACCCAGGTCGCCATAATCTTCATTGGCCTGTTTGGTCCATGCTGGCAGGTTAGGTAAAATGCGCTGCAGGTTTTTAATACCGTATGCGGAAGCCTTCATGGCATTATCGCCAATACATTCACTCTGATCCCTAGGGTCATCGGGTTGACCCTGGCGGCCAAAATAAAAGCGTTTATCACCGGCTTTAGCTTCTATCCATTTGTCAAGGATGGCCACTTCATCCTCAGCAGTTGCGGCTTCCGGAATTAATTTATAGCCCCATTCAATGGCCCATTTATCATAATCACCAATGCGGGGATAGATACCGGCTGGTCCAACATTATCTTCTGGTTGTGCCACATAGTTAAAACGTGCATAGTCCATAATGCTGGGCGTATGACCGTTAGCTTCCACCCATGCCTTATTACGCAGGTTTTCAACAGGTACACCAGACGAAGAACCAAAGTTGTGCGGTAAACCAAGTGTATGGCCTACTTCATGTGATGATACAAAGCGTATCAGCTGCCCCATAAGTTCATCATCAAAAACCATTTTACGTGCACGTGGGTCAATGGCGCCGGCCTGTATCATATACCAGTTGCGCAGCAGTTTCATCACGTTATGGAACCAGCCGATATGGCTTTCCATGATCTCGCCGCTGCGTGGATCAACCGTGCTGGGGCCATAGGCATTCAGCACTTCTGAAGGTTTATAGATCACGGCGCTGTTGCGTGCATCTTCAAGGCTCCAGGTGCTGTCTTCCTGTTTGGAAGGTGCTTCTTTACCAATGATGGCATTTTTAAAACCGGCTTTTTCAAAAGCGGCCTGCCAGTCATTGATACCCTGTATCAGGTAAGGCACCCATTTTTTAGGTGTGGTGGGGTCGATATAAAAAACGATGGGCTTAACTGGTTCCACCAGTTCACCACGCCTGTATTTTTCCATATCCTCCGGTTTGGGTTCCAGGCGCCAGCGGCTGATCATGCTGATCTGCTTTACGCCCTGCGGGTTGGCATCATAATCGGTATAGCTGTCACTGAAATATCCCACACGCGGGTCTTCATACCTGGGCTTCATGGGTTTTTCGGGCAGCAGTACCATTGAACTGTTCATTTCCAGAGTTACTGTTCCCTGTGACGGAGGTGCTGCACTGAAGCCGCCTGCACCGCCGGGAGCACCGGCGCTTTTTGAAAACGTTTTGACTGTGGTCACCTCTATATTAATAGGATAGGGGCGTACCGAAACAATATAGGATTTATCGCTCTGGAATGCACCGGCCTGGAACTGTGATTTTGCATAACTGGCAAAACCGAATATTTCATTGTCGGCTGTGATATTATCGGTAATATCGATCACGATCCCACCACCCAAACTGTCGGGTGCAACCGCTTTAACATCAAAGGCCATTGCAATGGGCTGAATGTTGCTGTTGAGCACCGAGCGGTACATGGGTTTGGTACTGTCGGGATTTACGGCGTAGGAAATATTTTTTAAAAAGATTTTGTTGTTAGGGCCTTTTTCAAAGCGTATAACGTTGTTGTTTATTTCATCTCCCGCATAGCCGCCAAAAGCCTTGGGACTTTGCACAGATGATTTGCTGATACGGTTGAGCACAAGGATGTCCCTTCCAAGCATTTTTCCGGGAAGTTCAAAATAGTATTTGTCTTCCACTTTGTGAACCGTGAACATCCCTTTCAAAGTTTTTGCTTTGTCGGTGATCACTTCTTTATAAGGTTTTGGTCCGGGTTTGGGAAGCGAAAGCGCTGCCGGAGGGGCGCCGTTGGCGGGCGGTGCGGCGGGCTTGTCCTGCGCCGCAGCATGCATTGAAATTCCCGCAGCAAGCAATGCCATGCAGGTTTTTGAAAAGCAATTAGTCATACTTGTTGAATTTGTTTTTAAACAGAACTGTTGAATAAACGAAAGTATTAAATACCGGGATATCTAACATCATAAATGGATAAAAGGTTCTAAAGTGATATTGCTGGAACAGCCGGGCTCCTTATGTAAAAACCGGGTTTGGGCATCTGTATTAAAAAATTAAAAAAATTACAGGCTGCAGTTGCTGCATTGAATTTATTTGTTAACTTGTGCGGCTACCACAGTTAAAAATGTGAATAAAAAATGATTGTTTGATTATATTTTTTAGTAGCATTGTGCACTTAAAAAAAGCATAGATAAAAATCAAAAAATTAACTTTTTCATTAACTAAAAATTGAATGTCATGGCAGAATCAAAACCATCTGTAAAACCGGCGACAACCGTGCAGGCAAAAAAATCAAGTAACGCTATCTCTTTCCTGGCTCCCGTAATTTGTATTGTGGCAGGTTACATCATCTGGAGATTTATTTTAGGGGACCCCAAGGGTTTTAAAACTGTTGTTTCCGGTGGCGGTTTCTGGCCAACTTATGATGGACCGAAAAACGCTCTTAACAAAATGTACCTGGGTGGTATCATCGTACCTATTCTTATCGGAACTTTCTTAACCATGATTACTTTTGTTATTGAAAGGCTGTTGACTATCACTAAAGCTACCGGGTCTGGCAGCATCGCAGATTTCATTCGTAAAGTACAGTACCACCTGGCCAATAAAAATGTTGATGCAGCACTTGCTGAATGCGACAAACAAAAGGGAAGTGTAGGTAATGTAATGAAAGCAGGTTTGCACCGTTACAAAGAAATGATCAGCAATACTGAATTAAATACAGAACAAAAAGTATTGGCTATCCAGAAAGAAGTGGAAGAAGCCACTGCGCTTGAATTACCTATGCTCGAGAAAAACCTCGTATTCCTTTCAACCATCGCTTCTGTGGCAACCCTGATGGGGCTGCTCGGTACGGTATTGGGTATGATCCGTTCATTCTCTGCCCTCGGTGAAGGCGAAGGCGGCGGCGATGCAGCAAACAAACTTTCTGTTGGTATCTCTGAAGCGTTGTATAACACCGCACTGGGTATCGGTACATCAGCATTTGCAATTATCTTCTATAACATTTTTACCACTAAAATAGACGGTATCACCTACGGTATCGACGAAAGCGGCTTCACCCTTACTCAAAGTTTTGCATCACTGTACAAATAATAGCAGTGCAGGTGTGGATTTTAGTAACAATTGAATCTTAACTAAAAAAAGTAAAAATGGGAAGAGCCAAATTACCAAGGAAAAGTACCAGCATTGACATGACGGCGATGTGCGACGTGGCATTTCTGCTGTTATCGTTCTTTATCCTTGCAACAAAACAAAAGCCACCTGAAGCGGTTGCGGTTCAGTCACCCACTTCAACACAGACAAAGGCAGCTTCCGATCCAAGTAAATCAATCCTGATTACGTTAAATAAGGATGGGAAATGTTACCTGATGCTGGGCGAAGAAACCAAGAAACTGGATGTGATCCAGGATCTGAATATGACACGCCAGTTGGGTTTATCTGATGCAGAAATGGCGAAACTGAGTAAAATGCAGGTGATTGGTATGCCCCTGAATCAAATCAAAGGCATGCTTGCACTCAGCACCCCGGTACCAGCTACAAAAATGGACGGTATTCCTATTAAGGACTCCGCCAATAATGAACTGGTTGACTGGATACGCAGTATCAGCAATGCATACAAAGGAACCAGCCAGCGTGAACTGGAAGACAAATTGCTTTTAAAAGGTGACGTGGATGCCCTGTATCCCCAGTTTAAAAATATCAAAGCGGCGCTTAAGAAAAATGATATTTATAAATTCCGGATCGTTACCAACAGTGAAGTGGCCCCTGCGGGTACCGAACTGTACAAGAATATCAGGAAGGGTGTTAAGCAGGAAGAGTAAAAAAATTAATTAACAAACTAAAAATATTGTTCCATGGCAGAAATGGATACCTCGTCGGGTGGTGGTCATAAAAAAGGCCCCGGCGTCAAAAAAGGTAAAAAATTATCTACAAGGGTTGATCTTACGCCAATGGTGGACTTGGGTTTTCTGTTGATCACATTCTTTGTGTTTACCACTACAATGAGTAAACCCACCGTAATGAAGATGAACGAACCTAAAGATGATACGCCACCGGATCAGCAAATGAAGGTAAAAGAGTCAGCAGTAATGACATTGTTGCTGGGCAAGCAGGACCAGATATATTATTATTTTGGAACTCTCTCAGCCGACAGCGCGTCACAGCAGTTTAAAACATCTAATTTTAAAGATATCCGCCAGGTAATTCTTGACAAAAGGAACTCCGTTCCTGATGGCGATAAACCCAAGAGCGACCTGATGTATATCATTAAAGCGGATAAGGAAGCTAAATTTAAAAATGTTATAGATATCCTTGATGAAATGTCTATCAATGCAATTCCTGCCGGTCACTATGCCGAAGTGGATATAAGCGACACCGAAGCAGAACTGATCAAAAAGACAGAAGAGGCAAACGGTATAAAATAACCGTGTGGAATTTCATCAAATTTGAATCTTAACAGAAAAGCAATCTACAATGGATATAAACAAAATTTTAAGTGCCGACGTTCTCGACATCATTTTTGAAGGGAAGAACAAGCAGTATGGTGCTTATGACCTGAGGAAAACCTATAACAGGAGGCTCACCAAGGCCCTGCTTATAACAGCGGCACTGGCACTGCTGATTTTCCTGGGGTCAGTATTCGCCAGCGCTATAAAAAAGAAAAGTACTGATAATGTGGAAGCATTGGATACGCAGCTGGCAGAGTTGAAAAAGGATGCTCCGCCACCGCCACCACCTCCACCACCCCCACCACCGAAGGCGCCACCTCCGCCCGAAATTAACCAGATCAAGTTTACGCCTCCTAAAGTGGTTAAAGACGAAGAGGTGCAGCCTGAAGAAAAGATCGAAGAGATCAAGGAAGACCAGGTGATCAGTAACGTAACTGTAAAAAGTGAAAACACAGAACAAATGGTACAGGCTCCTGTAGAGGAAAAGGGTAGCCAGGTAGTGGAAGTGCCAAAAAAAGAAGATGATGAAGGTAAGATATTTACCAAGGTGGAAGTGGAAGCCGGTTTCCCCGGAGGAGACGCTGCCTGGAGAAATTACCTGCAGAAAAACCTCAATACTGAGGTGCCCGGCGAAAACGGAGCACCGGAAGGAAACTATACTGTAATCGTTCGTTTCGTGGTGAGTAAAGACGGAAGTCTGAGCGACATCCAATGCGAAAATGATCCTGGTTATGGTATCTGCGCCGAAGCCATCAGGGTAATTAAAAGAACCAAGAACTGGACTCCGGCAATTCAAAACGGCCGTAATGTAAATGCATACCGCCGTCAGCCCATCACGTTCTCCGTACAGGGACAATAATTTCTTTCCTTAAAAATTGATACAAATCCTTCCGCTAACCCGGAAGGATTTTTTTTACGCCATATGGAAATATACTATCCTGCCATCTTTTTAGTAACCAAAATTTACCACTATGGCATAAATGGAAACCAGCAATTCAAAACGCAACAGGAAAGGAAAACGAATGCACAAAAAAAGCACCCGTGTTGATCTTACACCAATGGTGGACCTCGGCTTTTTACTCATCACCTTTTTTGTATTTACTACCACTATGGCAAAACCCACAACAATGGGTATAGTATCTCCTAAAGACACGGAAGGGCCTGCAGATATTATCTGCGAAAGCTGTGCGCTCACGGTGATACCTGCAGCAGACAACAAGATTTATTATTACGAAGGGATGCTGCAAAACAATACCATGCTACAGCAAACGGGCTTTAATGCAGAAGGATTACGCTCATTGCTCATGGATAAAAAACGCCGTGTAAAAGAATCACGTGGCAATGAAGATGAACTTTCACTCATCATCCGGCCTGCAGATGCCAGTACTTACAGGAATTTTGTGGATGTACTGGATGAAGTGCATATCACCGGCGTTAAACGCTATTACATAGATGATATAACCCCGGCAGAAAAGCAATTGCTTGCAGCCAGCCACTAATCAAAACCGCTGCAACATGGGTATATTTGCAGCATGATGCAGCAGTTTACAGGTTGGGACGATACCATTGTGGCCGTTGCCACAGCGCCGGGATTGGGCGCTATTGGCGTGATCCGTTTAAGCGGCAAGAATGCCATTACAATCATCAATGAATTATTCCCTTCCAAAGATCTTTCAAAGAAAGCATCGCATACCCTGCATGTTGGTTTTATTAAAGACAATGGTGCCGTTCTTGACGAAGCTGTGGTGGCTTTGTATAAAAACCCTAAAAGCTATACGGGAGAAGATGTGGTGGAAATCAGTTGCCATGGCAGCCCTTACATACAGCAGCAAATTGTACAAGCCTGTATTCGCAGGGGTGCACGCCTGGCAAAACCTGGCGAGTTTACACAAAGAGCTTTTTTAAACGGTAAACTCGATCTTACACAGGCAGAAGCTGTAGCAGACCTTATTGCATCGGAAACAGAAGGCGTGCATCAAACAGCTTTGCAGCAAATGAAGGGAGGTTTCAGCAACGACATCAAACAGCTGCGGGAACAACTCATCAACTTTGCGGCACTCATTGAACTGGAACTGGATTTTGGGGAAGAAGATGTGGAGTTTGCCGACCGTTCCAAACTCAACAGCCTGGTGGATGAAATACTGGCATCCGTAAAAAAACTCATCCATTCTTTCAAACTGGGCAATATCATAAAAAATGGTGTAACCGCCGTGATCGCCGGCAGGCCCAACGCAGGAAAATCTACTTTACTCAATGCAATGCTCAATGAAGAGCGTGCCATTGTTACCGATGTGGCCGGCACCACGAGAGATACCATTGAAGAAAGGCTGGTGGTGGATGGCATTGTGTTTCGTTTAATTGATACCGCCGGCATAAGGGAAGCAACGGATATTGTAGAGAAGATCGGCATTGAAAAATCACTCGAAAAGATCGGAACTGCCAGTATTCTTATTTATGTATTTGATGCCAGCACCTCTTCTGAACTGGAAGTGCTGGAAGATATCAACAAGCTGAAACAGCCGGGGCAGCAGGTTTTGCTGGTAGCCAATAAAACCGATAAAATTGATGATGCGCATACTGGCATGCTTGAATACAGTATCAACGAAGGCGCAGGAAATGCATTCACATTTTTTGAAGTGTCGGCACTTAATAAAACCAAAGTGGACGAGCTCATCAGCTTCTTGCCATCGTTGGTACTGAACGAAAAAATAAATACCAATCAAACCATTGTTGTCAACTCAAGACATTTTGCCTCCCTCACCGAATGTGAAACATGGCTGCTTAAAGTAAAGGAAGGGCTGCTTGCGGGCGTAAGCGGTGATCTGCTGGCACTTGATATCCGCCAGGCATTGCAGTCGCTGGGAGAGATCACAGGCGAAATACTGCACGACCGGGATATCCTGGGCACCATCTTTGGCAAATTCTGCATCGGCAAATAAAGATCAGGCAGGCGTTAGCGGCAGCAAATAAAGCCAAATAATTGTTACATTTGACTGATGTATAAGTTTTCGCCATTACTGCTTGCACTCATTATTTTTTCCTGCAACAGGTTTGATAAAAAGGAACAGGATCTTTCGACAGAGGAAAAAATAAAAATGATAGATGCTGATAAAGCTTTTTCTAAAATGAGCAGGGAAAAAGGTATGAAAAAAGCATTCATCGAATACATGGATGGTGAGGGTGTGCTGCTTCGTCCCAATCAATACCCGTTGATCGGCGCATCAGCGATAGATTTTCTTAGCCAGATCAGCGATACCAGCTTTACACTTGAATGGGAACCTCAGAAAGGATATATTGCCAAAAGCGGGGAACTGGGATATACCTACGGTGTATATGCATTAAAACCATCCACTGCCGATACCGTGCTTTATGGCACATATGTAAGCATCTGGAAAAAACAACCCGATGGCAGCTGGAAATTTGTACTGGATACGGGCAACGAAGGCATTGCCCCTGAAAATGCCGACAGCGCACAGTAATAACACATAATTCTAATGTGCACGCACTATAAAAAATCCTTAAAGCCGCAGTTATTTAAATAACAGAAAATTATTTTTCGTTTCTTTGTTCAAACAATCCCTTGCAGCCAAATGAAGAAGAAGATTGCACTCGTTACCGGCGGTTATTCCGGCGAAGCGGTAATATCCTATAAAAGTGCCATTACCATTGAAAAGAATATCGACACCACCAGGTGGGACTGTTATAAAATTGACATCAATCCCAATGGCTGGTTCTATATGGGAGGTGAAGGAAATATTCCCGTTGATAAAAATGATTTTTCAATAACCATTAACGGCACTAGAATAAATTTTGATGCCGTGCTTATTGGCCTGCATGGCACACCGGGAGAAGATGGAAAATTGCAGGGGTACTTCGACTGTTTAAAAATTCCTTATACAGGTTGTGATGCGGCATCCTCGGCTTTAACTTTCAATAAAAGATATACGGTTTCTGTTGCAGCCAATTCGGGTATTAAAGTGGCTAAATCGGTATTGTTGCTGAAGAATACCCCATATAATCCTGATGAAATTATTAAGCAGCTGAAATTTCCGGTATTTGTAAAACCCAATAACGGTGGTTCCAGCATCGGCATGTCAAAGGTTAACCGGCCATCGGATGAAATTGGTGTTGCCATTGAAAAGGCATTTAAAGAAGACAGCCAGGTGCTGGTGGAGGAATTCATCAGCGGAAGGGAATTTACCATTGGTGTTTTTAAATCAAAAGGAAAGATCATTCCGTTGCCGATAACCGAGATCATTTCAAAAAAAGAATTCTTTGATTACGAAGCAAAATACGAAGGTGCCAGTGATGAAATAACACCGGCGCAGGTGGATGAAGCCATTGCAGAGAAAGTGCGGAATGCAGCACAAAAAATTTACGGCGTGTTCAATTGCAAGGGTATTGTGCGCATCGACTTTATCTATAATGAAAAAGAAGGAGAGCCATACATGCTGGAAATAAATACAGTGCCCGGTCAAAGCGAAGCCAGCCTGGTGCCACAGCAAGTGGCCGCCATGGGCTGGACACTGAAAGATTTTTATTCTGCACTCATCGAAGAATGCTTTAATAACTAAATGTACACCGAACAATGTTCAAATTCATAACAAACCGGCCATTTTGGGTTAACCTGTTAGCAGCAGGCGCACTGGCTTTTTTGATCATATATATCACGCTTAAATTGCTGGGGTGGATCACAAAACATGATTCTTATTTAAAAGTGCCGGCCGTACTCGGTAAAAAAACAACTGATGCAGTAAAGCTGCTGGAAGAAAAAGGATTTGATGTGCAGATTGTGGATTCTGTGTACACAGATACTACCAAGGCTGGTATTGTTTTAAAACAATTGCCCGATCCCGACGCTACGGTAAAGATCAACCGTACGGTTTTTTTAACAGTGAACCGTGCTGTGCCTCCCATGATTGAAATGCCCAAACTGGAAGGACAAAGTTTAGGCTTTGCGCTCGACCTTCTGCAACGCAATCACCTGCAACTGGGTGATACTATTTTTAAACCCGACTTCCAGGCTGGCTATGTGCTGGAACAGCAATACAACGGTGTGCATATTCCTGAAAAAGCAAAAGTGCAGTGGGGCAGCCACATCACACTGGTGGTGGGCAAAGTGAGTGATGAACAGTTTTTGGTACCGTCTGTTGTGGGTATGACCTATGCTGAAGCGAAAGTAACACTCGAAAGCATGGGTATCATAATTGCCACCGTAATCCCTGATCCTGATGTGCGTGATACCGCATCTGCCTTTGTTTGGAAACAAAACCCCGAACGTTTTGATGAAGATAAAAAACCGCATTATATCCGTGCAGGGCAGGTGATGGACCTGCGGGTATCGGTTCAAATGAAAGCTCCTGCAGATTCATTAAACAACAAATAAAAAACTGTCTATGACAACAATAGCAAACGACGAAGTAAAACAACGCCTTGATGCAGGCGAAAAATTAAACCTGGTGGATGTGCGTGAACCGCATGAACATGCCGAATTCAATATTGGTGGCTTGCTGCTGCCATTGGGAAAAGTGCAAACCATGCAGGTGGAAGATATTGAAGACCTCAAAGGAGATGAAGTGATTGTGTACTGCCGCAGTGGCAACCGCAGCGGGCAGGCGGCATTGATACTGGATACTTTGGGCTTTACCAATGTAAAAAACCTTACCGGCGGTATGCTGGGCTGGCAGGAAAAATTTTCTAAATAATACTAATACTTTTTTACTTGCAAGCTGTCTTCATTAATATGGAGACAGCTTTTTTTATTGCAAACAGTACATGAAGGTTTGTAAATTGTATTTTTATTATTTTGTAACAGGCTGCAATACTTTGCTGGACTGAAGTGGCGACGCTCCGTTCAACAATAAAATTTCTCTCATCCATTTAAATGCTTGCAAGATTTTATGAAAAAGAATTTTTTTTTATCCCTGGCAGTATTTATTGCTTTTGCAGCTGCGGCACAGCAAAATAATATTTCAAAAGTTTGGGTGGCCGATAATGGAGATGGTACTTACAAAAACCCTGTTCTTCATGCCGACTACAGCGACCCTGATGCCATTCGTGTGGGAGATGATTATTTTTTGATCAGCAGCAGTTTTAACCATGCACCCGGCTTACCCATACTCCAAAGCAAAGACCTGGTGAACTGGAAAATAATCGGGGCCGCATTACCCGAACAGGTGCCTGCTGAAAATTTCAGCAAGGTGCAGCATGGTAATGGTGTGTGGGCGCCTTCCATCCGCTATCACAATAACGAGTTTTACATCTACTATCCCGACCCGGATTTTGGCATTTATCTTATTAAGGCAAAAAATATCACCGGTCCATGGTCGGCACCTGTGATGGTATATCAAGGAAAGGGTTTGATAGACCCCTGCCCGCTATGGGATGATAATGGCAAAGTATACCTGGTACATGCACTGGCTGGCAGCAGGGCTGGTTTTAAATCGGTATTAATTGCAAATGAAATGAATACTGCGGGAGACAAAGTAACCGGTAATGATGTGCTGGTGTACGATGGCCACGCAAATGATGCCACCGTGGAAGGCCCCAAGTTTTACAAGCGTAATAATTACTATTACATTTTTGCTCCCGCAGGCGGGGTGGGCACGGGCTGGCAAATTGCTTTGCGCAGTAAAAATATTTATGGTCCCTATGAAAGAAGGATTGTAATGAGCCAGGGAAAATCTCCTGTCAACGGTCCGCACCAGGGCGCATGGGTGCAAACACAAAGCGGCGAAGACTGGTTCTTGCATTTCCAGGATAAGGATGCTTATGGAAGGGTGGTGCACCTGCAGCCCATGAAATGGGTGAACGACTGGCCTGTGATTGGCAACGATGCTGATGGCGATGGTACTGGCGAGCCGGTAAACGTTTATAAAAAACCAAATGTTGGAAAAAAATATCCGGTTACAACACCGCAGGAATCAGATGAATTCAATGACAGTAAAATCGGTTTGCAATGGCAATGGCAGGCCAATCCAAAGTTGAACTGGGTATTTACAAATCCTTCTAATGGCAGTTTGCGGATGAACAGTATTTTACGGCCAGATTCGTCGAAAAATTTATGGGACATCCCGAATATGCTTACGCAGAAATTTCCTGCAGAAGAATTTACTGCCACCACTAAATTTTTGTTCACCACAAAAACAAACGGGGAACAATTTGGACTGGTGGTGATGGGCATGAGTTATGCTGCGATAACAGTTACTAAAAAAGAAGATGGTTTGTACATTAGTTACGTAAAATGCAATGATGCTGAACATGGTAAACCCGAAACGGTGGAGCAATCTCAAAAGATCACCGGTAATGAAATCTTCTTCCGTGTAAAAGTTTCAAAAGATGCGGTATGCGGTTTCAGTTACAGTACTGATGGAAAAAATTTTACTGATATGTCTTCTACGTTCAAAGCGGTGCCCGGTAAATGGATAGGTGCCACTTTAGGCTTATACTGTTCACGTACTCAAAAAATAAATGACGGAGGTTTTGCAGAGATTGATTGGTTCAGGGTTGAGAAATAAAAAGCCGGAGAATTAATGATGTGAATTGAAAATTGAGCATTGAATCTCGAGTCTTCCTCATAATATCCTTAGCCAGCGCTCACTTTATCAGCAAATTCCTTCCTGTATTGGGAAGGCGTTATCTTTTTTACCTGTTTAAACTGTTTGCTGAAATGTGCCCAGCTGTTATAACCGCTTTCATAGCAGCAATCCATCACCGGCTTATCAGTATTGGCAAGCAGTTTACAGGCGTGGCCAATACGCAGGTCCTGCAAAAAATTGAAGTAGGTCTTCTTGATATTCTTTTTAAAAAAACGGCAGAAGGTGGGAATACTCATGTCTGCAATACCCGCCACTTCCTGTAATGTGATAGGTTCAAGATAATGCTTGAAGGAATAGTCAATGATCTTTTCAATCGCCGGATTGATATTGTTATCACTGGAAGAAAAATCCTGCGTTACTTTGATATAACTGCCCGAGCTGCTCATTTTTTGCAAGGATTGCAACAGGAGTGAAATGCGCTGGAAACTTTTTGCGTTTTCCATTTCAACCAGCAATGCCGATACTTCTTTTCTCAAATTGTATTGCAGCTGTATGGCATCGTTGCGGTTTAAAAAACTGTTGATGTGTTTCATCTCGGGCAGCCGGAAAAATGATTCGCCAAATACATCGGTTTTAAAATGCGCAGCAATGGCATCACCAGTCATTTTGTGATGCCGCTTGCGGAAAGAATGCGGGATATTGCCTGCAATAAAATACACATCGCCGGTCTGGTAATCGCCTACATAATCACCAATCATGGCCGTGCCGTGCCCTTCGGTGATGATGATGAGCTCGCACTCCTCATGCTTGTGCCAGCTGGTTTCAAAATTGGGTGTGCGGTACCTGCGGCATGCAAAGGAATACTGCTCTTCAATATGTATTTTCTGAATGAGCGTTTTCATAAAAAGCCGTTATCTTATCAACTTAAAAGCACTAATTTAAGATAATTTGATAAGATAGCATATTTTCTTTCAAAAATAGCAGTTGCAAAAAAGCGGATAAAAGCAAAATTTTGGGTGTTAAAAACGATTGTTTTAGCAATAAAGAATCAGCATGTTATTATTAGGAATGGATTTGGGAACGAGCTCAGTGAAAGTATCAGTTACTGATGCGGCAACGGGCAGGGTACTTGCATCTGCACAGTACCCCGAAGAAGAAATGGCCGTTACAGCCAAACAACCCGGCTGGGCCGAACAATCTCCTGATCATTGGTGGCACAATGTGCAGCAGGCTGTTTTAAAAGTACATGCACAGGGGCAATACAATCCTGCAGACATCAAAGCAATTGGCATCAGTTACCAGATGCATGGTTTAGTGGTGGTGAATAAAGAGCAGCAGGTGTTGCGTGACAGTATCATCTGGTGCGACAGCCGTGCTGTTGAAATTGGCAACAAAGCATTTGATGCCATTGGTCACGAAAAAAGCCTGTCGCATTTATTGAATTCTCCCGGAAATTTTACTGCCTCCAAACTGGCATGGGTAAAACAAAACGAGCCGGAGCTTTACAGTAAGATTGATAAAATAATGTTGCCCGGTGATTTCATCGCCATGAAACTGACTGGTGAAATTTCAACTTCCATATCTTCTTTGTCGGAAGGTGTTTTCTGGGATTTTAAAAATGAATCTTTATCCGCCGATGTGCTGAATCATTATGGTATTAACGCGTCTTGGATACCGCCGGTAAAAGATGTATTCAGCAACCACGGGCAAATTAAAAAAGATACAGCCGCAGCATTACAATTAAACGACACTGTAATTGTGGCCTACAAAGCGGGCGACCAGCCCAATAATGCACTTTCACTGAATGTGCTGGAGCCTGGTGAAGTGGCTGCTACCGCAGGCACTTCGGGTGTGGTATATGGTGTTACCGATTCACTGGCGTATGATGTGAAGTCAAGGGTGAACACATTTGCTCATGTGAACTATACGGCGCAGCAAAAAAGACTGGGCGTGCTGCTTTGCATCAACGGTACTGGTATACTCAACCGCTGGATCAAAAATATAACCGGAAATAGTTACTCCTATAGCCAGATGAATGAAATGGCCGCCACCATTGCTCCCGGCAGTGAAGGCGTTTCAATGCTGCCCTTTGGTAACGGTGCCGAACGTTTGCTGGAGAATAAATTTTTAAAAGGCCATATCAATAACCTGGATTTTAATGTGCATACAGCAGCGCATTTATTCCGTGCCGCACAGGAAGGTATTGCATTTGCATTCCGTTATGGTTTGGATATGATGAAAGAGAATGGCATGCAGCCATCGGTGATACGTGCAGGCAGGGCCAATATGTTTTTAAGCGATGTGTTTGCTGGTTCATTTGTGAATGCCACGCAGGTACCGGTTGAGTTATACAATTGCGATGGAAGTGTGGGTGCTGCAATTGGCGCAGGTATGGGCGCAGGTATTTATGCATCAGCAAAAGATGCGTTTAAAAATTTCAAAGCCATCAAAACCATCGAGCCTGCAAATGCAAAACTGTACGATGAATTGTACGGCAGCTGGAAGCAAAGTTTGGATAAAATGTTATCAGAAAAATAAAGTAAGATGTCAGCAGAAAATAAATATGTGATCGGGCTGGATTATGGAACAGACTCAGTGCGCTGTGTACTGGCCAGTGCGGACAATGGTGCAGAAGTGGCCACTGCCGTTTTTTATTATCCCCGCTGGAAAGCAGGGCAATACTGCAATGCGGCGCAAAACCAGTTTCGCCAGCACCCGCTCGATTATCTTGAAGGTCTGGAATCAACCATTAAAGAGTGTTTGCAAAAGGCAGGGGCTGAAGTGGCGAAAAATGTAAAGGGTATTTCGGTGGATACCACAGGTTCCACTCCCATTGCAGTGGATGCGTCAGGAATACCACTCTGTTTAAAACCCGGTTTTGAAAATAATCCCAATGCCATGTTTGTGTTGTGGAAAGACCACACTGCAACAAAAGAAGCAGAAGAGATCAACAACCATGCAGTAAAATTTCCGGTGAACTATTTACAGTTCGTAGGTGGCATCTATTCTTCAGAATGGTTTTGGGCCAAGCTGCTGCATGTGCTGCGTGCAGATGAGGCAGTAAGAAATAATATTGCCTCTTTTGTAGAGCATTGCGACTGGATACCATTTGTACTTACCGGTGGCAATGATGCCACACAGATAAAACGCGGTGTGTGCAGTGCTGGCCATAAAGCGTTGTGGGCTGCCGAATATAAAGGACTGCCGCCAAACGATTTCTTTAAATCGCTTGATGTTTTACTCGACGGCTTTACCGGTAAATTATTTACTGATACATACACTTCTGCTCAGGCTGCGGGAACCATTTCAAAAGAATGGGCTGCGAAACTCGGTTTGCCTGAAGATGTGGTGATTGGCGTGGGTGCATTCGATTGCCATATGGGTGCTGTGGGCGGCCAAATTGAACCTTATTTTTTGAGTAAGGTGATGGGCACTTCCACTTGTGATATTATGGTGGCACCGTTGAATGAAGTAAAAGACACTTTGGTAAAAGGTATCTGCGGCCAGGTAAATGGTTCCGTTATTCCAAACATGCTGGGCATGGAAGCGGGGCAGAGTGCATTTGGTGATGTGTATGCATGGTTCAAAAATTTATTATTGTGGCCGGTAAACCAGTTTGTGGCAGATGAGGCAGAGAAAGAAAAGATCAGCGATAAAATAATTGCCACGCTTGCTGCTGAAGCAGCAAAGCTGGAGCTGAATGATAAAGATGAACTGGCGCTTGACTGGATGAACGGAAGAAGAACTCCAGATGCAAATCAATTATTAAAAGGTGTGATCGCCAATATTAATTTAGGCAGTGATGCACCGCGTATTTTTAAAGCACTGGTGGAAGCCACCTGTTTTGGCAGCAAAGCCATTGTTGACCGCTTTATTGCAGAAGGCGTGCCGGTAAAAGGTATAATTGCACTGGGCGGGGTTGCAAAAAAATCAACTTACGTAATGCAAACCATGGCCAATGTGCTGAACATGCCCATCCGCATTCACAGCAGTGAACAAACCTGTGCAGCAGGTGCTGCCATGTTTGCAGCAACGGCAGCAGGCCTGTACCCAAAAGTGGAAGATGCAATGGCAGCAATGGGACAGGGCTTTGAAAAAACATACGAACCGCAAAATGATAAAGTGGCGTATTACGCAAGCCGCTATAAAATGTATTTGGAATTAGGCAATAAAATTGAAAAAGTATAAAGTATTTATTGGTTAATAATTATTAATTAATAATGAATGATCAACTATGAGTAAGTATTCACATATTCAGCAGGAAGCCTACGAAGCCAACATGCAGCTGCCACAAGTAGGTTTGGTGCTGTTTACATTTGGAAACGTAAGTGCGGCGGACAGGAATTTAGGCGTATTTGCTATTAAGCCAAGTGGTGTGGCGTATGAAGACTTATCACCAGCAAAAATGGTGATCGTGGATTTTGATGGAAAGACCGTAGAAGGAGACCTGCGTCCTTCGTCGGATACATTAACACATGCGGTTTTATACAAACACTGGGAAGGCATTGGCGGCGTGGTGCACACGCACAGCACATATGGAACAGCGTGGGCGCAATCACAGAGGGATATTCCCATTTTTGGTACCACGCATGCTGATTACAATACGGTAAATATTCCCTGTGCGCCGCCTATGAGTGACGAAATGATCAAAGGGAATTATGAATATGAAACCGGCTTCCAGATCATCAATTGCTTTAACGATAAAAAACTTGATTATAAAGAAGTGGAAATGGTGCTGGTGGGCAATCATGCGCCGTTTACCTGGGGCAAGAATGCGCATAAGGCTGTTCATAACAGTGCAGTATTGGAATACATTGCAAAAACCGCACTTTTAACGGAACAAATCAATCCCAATGCTCCGAGGCTGAAAGATGCACTGATAAAAAAACATTACGAACGCAAGCACGGACCGGATAGTTATTATGGGCAATAAATACAATTGCTCACAGATTTCACAGACGTACACAGATAATCTGTAACAATTCGTGCCATCAGTGAGAAACTTCGCTGTTGTTGGTCGTCTGACCAACAACATACGCTAAGATAAAAGTTGAATAAGGATATATTGTTGAAGAGTGCGACGCCTGTGAAGATGAAAAATGCGATAAAGCTGGTTGGATATAAATAACAAATATTAAAAAACGATTCTCAATATGAAATACATCCCTTCTTTAGTAATGGCAGCTGCCATTTTATTTTCTTCCTGCAATGGGAGCGCAACAGAAAAAAATGAAACGCCTGCTGCAACAGCACCCGGCAAAGTGTCCATGACCGAACGGCCATTTGGCAATTTTAATGGTGAAGCGGTTACCGAGTATACAATGACCAATGCCAATGGCATGCAGGTTAGTATATTGAATTACGGGGGTACCGTAACAAAAATCATTACAAAAGATAAGGAGGGAAAGTTTGGCGATGTACTCCTTGGATATGATTCCCTGCCCGGTTACCTGCAAAGGGGGAATCCGTATTTTGGCTGCCTGGTGGGCCGGTATGGAAACCGTATCGCCAAAGGTAAATTCACACTTGACGGCGTAACTTATACGTTGGCAAAAAATAACAACGGGCAATCATTGCACGGCGGTATCAAAGGGTTTGATAAAGTGATGTGGAAGGCAGAAAAACAACCCGGAGACAGCAGCCTGAAATTAACTTATCTCAGCAAAGATGGTGAAGAAGGTTATCCCGGTAACTTAAGCGTTACTGTGGTATATACCTTAACTGCAGATAATGCTTTGAAAATTGATTATACTGCCACCACTGATAAAGCAACACCTGTTAACCTCACCAATCACTGCTACTTTAATTTATCTGCAGGAAAAGACTCCACTATTTTGGTGCATGAGTTAATGGTGAAAGCAGATAAATTCACTGAAGTGGATTCTGTTTTAATTCCCACAGGCAAGCTGCCCGATGTAAAAGGCACACCCATGGATTTCACCAAAGCCAAATCAATTGGTAAAGATATTGCTGCTGTTAAAGGCGGTTACGATCATAACTGGGTGCTTACAAGAACTGGTAAAGACCTGGAACTGATCACCACATTATATCACCCTGCAAGCGGGCGTTATATGGAAGTGTACACCACCGAACCCGGGATACAGTTTTACAGCGGCAATTTCCTCGACGGCACATTACGCCATACTAAAAACAACCAAAAATATGTGCAGCATGCCGGGCTATGTCTGGAAACACAGCATTTTCCCGATGGTCCTAACCAGGCTTCTTTCCCAAATACTATTTTAAAGCCCGGAGAAACGTACCGTCATACTTCACTGTATAAATTTTCTGTAAAGTAAAACGGCAAAGCAGGCAGCATGAAAAAAAATCTTTTCTTCATCAGTATGTTTGTTGCAGGCGCTGCAGTTGCCCAGCAAAAAGATTATTCCATTAAGGATATCGATTTTACGCAGGTGCATTTATCAGATAATTTCTGGTTACCACGTATTGAAATCAACAGAACCGTTACCATTCCTGCAAGTTTTGAACGTTGCGAAAATACCGGGCGTGTGAAGAATTTTGTAATGGCGGCAGACAAGAAAGGAAAATTCTGCACCGTGTATCCTTTTGACGATACGGATATTTATAAAACCATTGAAGGTGCAGCCTTTTCGCTTGCCACGCATCCCGATGCAAAGCTGGATAAATATGTTGATTCTCTTATCACCATTGTAAAAGCCGCACAGGAACCAGATGGGTATTTGTACACTGCAAGAACCATTGACCCGTTGAACGTGGGCAGCTGGGTAGGGACGGAGCGCTGGGAAAAAGAGAGGGAGCTGAGCCACGAACTTTACAATGCCGGTCATTTGTATGAAGCGGCGGCGGCGCATTATCTGGCTACTAAAAAAAGAAACCTGCTGGATATCGCTTTAAAGAATGCTGATTTGGTTTGCAGTGTTTTTGGCCCTGGTAAAAAAACAGTCGCACCCGGTCATGAGATCGTGGAAATGGGTTTGGTGAAACTGTTTCGTATTACCGGTAAGCAGGAGTATTTGAACACGGCTAAATTTTTCATCTATGCACGTGGCCGGTATAAAGGTTATGATCCTAACAGTAAAGACGGCTGGAAGAACGGCGCATACTGGCAGGATAATAAACCTGTGGTGCAGCAGGATGAAGCAGAGGGGCATGCTGTAAGGGCAGGTTACCTCTATTCTGCCGTTGCAGATGTGGCTGCACTCACTGGTGATGACAGCCTGCGTATGGCTATTGATAAAATCTGGGAGAATGTGGTAAGCAAAAAATTGTATGTGCAGGGAAGTGTGGGCGCAAAGGGTGATGGGGAGCGGTATGGTGAAAATTATGAATTACCCAATGCAACCGCATATAACGAAACCTGTGCTGCTATTGCCAATGTATACTGGAACCAGCGTATGTTCTTATTGCATGGCGAAAGTAAATACATTGATGTGCTGGAAAAAACTTTGTACAACGGTTTGATATCGGGTGTTGGACTGGATGGTAAATCATTCTTCTATACCAATGCCATGGAGATACGCAACAGCTTTTCGCACAGCGATATTGAAAGAGAGCGTTCGGGCTGGTTTACCTGCAGTTGCTGTCCAACAAACATTTGCCGCTTTGTTCCTGCGGTGCCCGGTTATATGTATGCACAGAAGGATGACAATTTGTATGTAAATCTTTTTATCAGCAGTACAGCAGATGTAAGTATCAATAATAAACCCGTACAAATCTTTCAGCAGAATAATTATCCATGGGAAGGCGGCCTGAAGTTTACGGTGAATACTGCCAAACCAAATACTTTTAAAATGCTGGTACGTATCCCCGGCTGGGTGATGAACAATGCAGTGCCTTCAGACCTGTACCAGTTTACCGGAAGTACTGCTTCAAAACCTGCAATTAAATTAAATGGTGTTGTTACCCCTTACGAAATACAAAACGGGTATGCGGTGATAAACCGTACCTGGAAAAAGAATGATATGCTGGAGGTGAATTTGCCCATGGAAGTAAAACAAGTGGTGGCGTCTGAAAAACTGAAAGATGATAACGGTAAAGTGGCATTACAGCGCGGGCCATTGATGTATTGTGCGGAGTGGACGGATAATGATGGTAAAACAAGCAATATCATTATGCCTGCTTCGGCAAGTTTTACAACCACCTTTCAGCCTTTGTTGCTGAATGGTGTGATGACGCTTAAAACAGATGCGCCTGTGGTAACAATAAAGGATAATGAAACCATCGTTACAGAAAAGAAACCTGTGATTGCGATCCCGTATTACAGCTGGGCCAACCGCGGTAAAGGAGAAATGACGGTTTGGTTTCCTTCGCAGGTAAAAGACCTCGAAATTCTGGCAAAATGAAAATTGAACATCTGGCCATATGGGTGGAAGACCTGGAGCTGATGAAAGCATTCTATGTAAATTATTTTGAGCTGGAATGCGGGAGTAAGTACACCAATACGCAGAAACAATTCACCTCTTATTTTCTTTCTTTTAAAGGTGGTGGTGCAAGAATTGAACTGATGCAGAAACCTGGTATTGGAAAAATAGATGGAGACAGAAGTTCACAGTTTGGCTTTACGCATTTTGCGATATCGGTGGGGAGTAAGGAAAAAGTGGATACACTGACGGAGGTTTTAAGAAAAGATGGTTATACTGTTAAGGGAGAACCGAGGACGACTGGCGATGGGTATTATGAAAGTGTGGTGCTGGACCCGGAAGGAAACCAGGTTGAAATAACAGTGTAAGAATTACAACTGTTGCAGGCGGCCCAAAGACCGCTCTGATAAAAGCTGAATAAAAAGCTACAGTTGAAGAGTGCGACGCAACGGTGCCGGAAATTGATTTAATGACGATAACAAAATAATATAAACATGAACAAGAGTATAAACACAAAGGGACTGGAAGTTTGGTTTGCCACCGGCAGCCAGAACCTGTATGGTGAAGAAACACTGAAGCAGGTGGATAAACACTCTGCCGAAATTGTAAAATCTTTCAACGCGGCGGGCATGCCGGTTAAAATTGTTTTTAAACCCGTTTTAAAATCCACGGAAGAAATTTATAACCTGGTAATTGAAGCCAATGCTTCGCAAAAATGCGTGGGCATCATTACCTGGATGCACACTTTTTCTCCTGCAAAAATGTGGATCAACGGGCTGAAGTATTTGCAAAAACCCATGTTGCATTTGCATACACAGTTCAACCGTGATATTCCCTGGGGGGAAATTGATATGGACTTTATGAACCTGAACCAATCGGCTCATGGTGACCGTGAGTTTGGGTTTATGGTAAGCCGTATGCGCCTGAACCGTAAAGTGGTGGTGGGGCATTGGCAGGATAAAGCAGTGGTTGCACAAATTGCCGGGTGGACAAGGGTGGCGCTGGGCTGGCACGACTGGCAGGGTGCAAGGTTTGTACGCTTTGGCGATAACATGCGTTTTGTAGCCGTAACTGATGGCGATAAAGTGGAAGCCGAATACAAATTTGGTTTTAGCGTGAACACACATGGTATTGGCGACCTGGTTGGATATATCAATGGTATTAAAGAAACTGCAGTAACAAAATTGTGTGATGAATATGCAGAGTTGTATAAGCTGATGCCATCATTAAAAAAGAACGGTAACCAGCACCAGAGCCTGCGTGATGCTGCAAAGATTGAGCTGGGCATGCGCAGGTTTTTAGAAGAAGGTAACTACAAAGGTTTCTCTGATACATTTGAAGATTTACATGGTATGACGCAACTGCCGGGCATTGCATCACAGCGTTTGATGGCAGATGGATATGGCTTTGCCGGGGAGGGCGACTGGAAAACGGCAGCACTGGTACGTGCCATGAAAGTAATGGGTGCCGGTTTGCCGGGTGGTAATTCATTTATGGAAGATTACACGTATCATTTTGAACCCGGCAATGAAATGGTGCTGGGCAGTCATATGCTTGAAATTTGTCCAAGCATCGCCAACGGAAAACCCAGTTGCGAAATTCACCCACTGGGAATTGGTGGTAAAGCAGATCCTGTGCGTTTGGTATTTAATGCCGGCGCAGGTGCTGCCTTAAATGCATCGCTGATGGATATGGGCAACCGTTTCCGCTTACTGGTAAATACGGTGGATGCTGTTAAACCCCAGCATGATTTGCCCAAACTGCCGGTGGCAAGGGTATTGTGGAAACCACATCCCAACATGAAAGATGCACTGGCTGCATGGATATATGCAGGAGGTGCACACCATACCGGTTACAGCCAGAATCTTACTGCAGAGAATATGGAAGATTTTGCAGCGATGGCCGGAATTGAATTTGTTTTAATCGGTAAGGATACCAATCTTTACAACCTTAAAAATGAACTGCGCTGGAATGATGCAGCCTTTAAATAAAAACAAAACCAACAAACAATAATTATTCATTAAAAAATCAGGACTTGCTATGAATGGACTCTCAGGATTAGACTCGCTCATATTTGTCATCTATTTTATACTGGTGGCGGGGTATGGCTATTGGGTATATCAAAAAAAGAAAAAAGCATCTGTTACAGCCTCTCATGATTATTTCCTTGCAGAAGGTTCACTTACCTGGTGGGCCATTGGTGCATCATTAATTGCATCCAATATATCTGCCGAACAGTTTATCGGAATGAGCGGTAACGGATATTTTGTAGGTGTGGCTGTGGCTGCTTACGAGTGGATTGCTGCGCTGGCGCTTATTATCATTGCTGTTTGGTTCATGCCTGTGTATCTAAAGAACAAGATATACACCATGCCGCAGTTCTTAAAAACACGTTATAACGAAACCGTAGCGCTTATCATGGCCATCTTCTGGTTATTGTTGTATGTGTTTGTTAACCTCACATCCATTTTATACCTCGGTGCAATTGCTATCAGCGGTCTGATCGGTCCTGAATACTTGCATATCGTTATGATAGGGCTTGCCGTGTTCGCACTGGTAATTACACTGGGCGGAATGAAAGTAATTGGATATACCGACGTAATACAGGTGGCGGTGCTCATCATTGGCGGTTTGGCAACTATCTATTTCGCATTAACTATTGTGAGTGAAAAATTTGGTTTGGGCAGGGATGCTGTTGCCGGTTTTAAAACCTTGATGGCACAGGCTCCGGATCACTTCCACATGATATTGAAAAAACCAACAGCCACATCATCACAGGCTGATACCAACAAGTATTTGATCCTTCCTGGTATTGCGATGTATTTTGCCGGTCAGTGGATCGTGAATTTGAATTACTGGGGATGTAACCAGTATATCACACAACGTGCGCTGGGTGCCGACCTGCAAACTGCCCGTAAGGGTATTTTGTTCGCCGGTTTCTTAAAACTGATGATGCCCATTATTGTAATGCTGCCAGGTATTGCTGCTTATGTGTTACATCAAAATGGTCATTTGGAAAACCTGAGGGGAATGGATGATGCGTATTCTGCAATTCTTGGATTCCTTCCTTCAGGATTAAAAGGGCTGGCTATTGCGGCGCTTACTGCGGCAATTGTTGCATCGCTGGCTGGTAAGCTCAACAGTATTGCCACCATCTTCACCCTGGATATTTACATGAAATATTTCAGGAAGAAAGATGCATCAGGTGAAGGTTCGGAAAAGAATATGGTATGGATTGGAAAACTGGCAGCGCTGGTTTGTATAATACTGGCTGTTGCGTTTGAATGGAAAGACCTGCTGGGTATTGGTGGTGAAGGCGGATTTACATTCATCCAGAAATACACCGGCTTTATCAGCCCCGGTGTATTTGCCATGTTCATTTTAGGTATGTTCTGGAAACGCACCACTGGCCCGGCCGCTGTAGCAGGACTGCTCACCGGTTTCTTACTGGCCATTTTCTTCAATAGTTTTGCAGTTCCATTGCTCGGACACGAAACCATCCTGTATACTGCCTTTCCAAATGACAAGGGCGTGTATGAAATACCGTTCCTGATCAATATGGGATGGGCCTTCTTCTTTACAATGCTGGTGATGATTGGTATCAGCCTTGCCGGTCCGAAGATCAACCCCAAAGCATTTATGCTGGATAAGGAAATGTTCAAACTCAAGCCATCCATCATTGCAATGATAGTAGCCACATTGGTTATACTTTCAGCATTGTATGTGAAGTTCTGGTAAGCAGTTAAAACAGATAAAAGTATAAAGGCACCGTTTTTCACGGTGCCTTTATTTTTCTTCGATGTATGTATTATGTATAAAAAAACTCCCGCTTTAAGCAGGAGTTTTATAGATGGAGTTGTTATAAATCTTAGTAATCCCTGTTATAACCACCGCCGCCGCCGCGGTTACCACCACCGTAACCACCGCCGCCGCGGTTGCCACCACCGTAACCACCACGGCCACCGCCGCCACGGTTACCACCACCAAATCCGCCGCTTTTCTTAAAGCCGCTGCCTTCGGGGCGTGGTTGACTTTCGTTAACTATGATTTTGCGACCCTGAATTTCAGTTTCGTTCAGGTTGGCGATAGCTGTTTTTGCAGCTTCGTCATCAGCCATTTCAACAAAGCCAAAGCCTTTGCTGCGGCCACTCATTTTGTCTTTGAGGATTTTTGCGCTGCTAACAGCACCGTAAGGAGTAAACAGACCTTCAAGGTCTCCATCAGTCATTGACCAACTGAGGTTTCCAACGTAAATGTTCATTGTAAAAACTTTTTAATAAAAAAATAAAAAATAATAATGACTTAGTTATACAATGAACTGAAGGTGTCTATTCAAAGCCGTTTCAGCCAAAATGCAAAAAACTAAAACCATTAAATCGGTATAAAGATAGGGGTTTTATTCACAAATCAATATAAATCGCCAAATTTTCAAAAGCCCCGTATTTTACCGTAATTCCCGAAACCAGCATGACGGGGTTTAAATAACTGTTTTTCAATATAAAAAAGAAAAGCACCCCGTAATTTGGGATGCTTTTCATATTAAATCAGTTTAAATAAACCGGCTTATTCAGCAATAACTTCAAATTCAACTTCGGTTTCGTGACCGTTACCGAAATCGATCTTAGCTTTATAAGTGCCCAGTTCTTTTACTTCATCAATGATAGAGATACGGCGGCGGTCAATTTCGTAGCCTTTTTGTTCTTTGATGGCTTTAGCGATCTGAACAGAAGTTACACTTCCGAAAATTTTACCACTGGTACCGGTTTTGGCACCAATTTTAACAGCACCGGTTTGCAGTGCTGCAATTACGCTGTTGATCTCAGCCAGTAATTTGGCTTCTTTTTTAGCCTGTTGTTTCAGCCTTTCTTCCATCATTTTTAAGTTAGAAGGGTTAGCTTCAACAGCCAGCTTTTTAGGGATTAAAAAATTACGGCCATAACCATTTTTTACTGTTACCAGTTCATTGGCACCGCCTAAATTGTTTACATCCTGGATTAATATTACCTGCATGATTTTGCATTTTTACCCAATCTATTCATCAGACTTTCTCCCCAACCGGGTTGGGGATTAGGGTGGTTAAAAAATTATTTCAATAAATCTGTTACGTATGGTAAGATCGCCATTTGACGGGCTTTCTTTACTGCATCGCTCACCTTGCGCTGAAACTTCAATGAGTTACCGGTGATACGACGGGGTAACAAACGGCCCTGCTCATTTAAAAATTTCTTTAAAAATTCAGCATCCTTATAGTCAATATAACGGATACCCATTTTCTTAAAGCGGCAGTATTTTTTGGGACGCTTCTCCTGCTTAATGGCAGTGAGGTATTTGATTTCGTTCTTTGCCATATTATGCCTCCGCTTTTTCGGTTACAGATGATACGCCACTTTTCTTTTTGGCATTGTACTCAACGGCGTATTTGTCGAGTGCAGTGTACATGAAACGCATTTGCGATTCATCACGTAAAAGTTGAATTTTCAACTTTTCATTGAAGCTGGTTGGCGCCTTATATTCCATTACCCAGTAAAGACCGGTAGTCTTCTTGGCTATGGGATACGCCAGTGATTTCAAGCCCCATGGATTGCTGTGCACAATTTCACCACCGTTATCTTTAACGAGGTCCATGTATTTTTTCTGAGCGGCTTTAAATTCGTCGTCAGAGAGCACAGGGGTAAAAATCACCATCAATTCGTAGTTGTTCATTTCCCTGGTTTTTTGTTTAAAAATTATTTATCCCGTTCATTTTAAACGGATGGCAAAGGTAGGCAAATAAGCGCTAAGTTCTAAGGCTTTATATAAGTTTTTTTGGAGTACAGGCCCTCATTCTCCGTTCAGCTGTGTTGGCGTCGCATTCCATTCATCTTCAGTTCATTATTGAGCTTTATAGAAGCCGGTAAACCGGGTACCTGTTATGCCCGGGCTCGTAATAGGGGGAATTTTTATAAATAAAATCCAGCTGGGCACTTAAGGGGGGTAAAACGTAGTGTCTAAAAAAGAAAATATATAAAAAGTGCAAAAATGCACGACTGGCGGGCGTTTCGGAAGATTCGCCCGTTTTTTGTGGAAAAACGTAGCGGTGTATTGAGGTTCATTTGTGGTTAATTTTTGGGATTTTGCCGACCAGCTCGTCTAACCTGTCCTCCAGCTGCTGTAATTTGGAGTAATAGTGGTCATGAATATTGGGCATTTTTGCGCTGAAATACAGCTCCACGTACCAGATCATTGCGATTTCATTTACCTGCAGGTTGAAGGATGGATAAGTGGCCTGTTCAGGGCTATCTGACCGCAGTACAATGAAGCCCTGCTTAAACCTGTTTTTTACTCTTTTTAAATAAGCCTTCCCATCAGTATCAATTACCACAAATATGCGCTGGTCGTGCATTTCAGCCCATTCAGCTTTATCTAATAACCTTATTACTACATAGCCACCATCTTGCAAAGTTGGAGCCATACTTACACCCTTTACACGCACTGTTAAATAGGTACGGTTTGGCTTCAACAACCTGGGTGGTAACTGCATGAATTCCACACTATCCACCGGTCCATCATTATAGATGCCACCCCCAGCAGCAGCGGCCATATCTGTGATTGGTATTTTAGCCCATTTCAACCCATAATCTGGTACCGGCTCTGCCAATACAGGCGGCTCAAAACCTGCCTTTTTACCCTGTTTTTTAACATTTGGCTGGACATTTCCCTTGACATTTAGCTGGACAATTACCTGTTTTTTCCCTCCAACCTCTTCAACGTTTAGCTGGACAGTTGATAAATCGCTCTTTACCAAATCATCAACTTTTACCCCGAAAAAATCGGATATAATTATCATTTCTTCTATCCCAGGCTCAGAAACATCCTTTTCCCAACCGCTTATAGTGTTACCTGTCCTGTTAACCTGAAACGCAATACTGTCCTGCGTTGTAGCAGTCAGCTTACGTAAGTGTTTCAGATTTTTTGAAAAGTAATTCACAATTTCTCGAAGATTGTTGATAACTAAAAGCTCGAAAAATTAGGAACTTCTAATTTTTCGACTTTTCTTTGTGTCCTCATTAGCGACATATCAAAGTAACCCAAAAATTATGAATAAACCAAGCACGAGAGACGCCGAGGTGGCAACAAGGGTAAAACGAACCGCAGAATTAACAGGGGTAACAGAAAGGTCAGTTTACCGTGTCCTGAACGGCGATCAAAAAAATGAAGATGTATTAAAAGTTTATATGACCCTGCAAGAAGGCGAGTCACTTTTAGTGCAAGCAGTAAAAGAACTGGTACCATTTAATTGAAAAAAGCATGAAACTCGTAAACAGTATTCTTTACATTGAATTTGCTGACTTCATCAGCGCCGGTTGGAAGGAAGACACATTGTGGAAAGCAAATTACCGTAATGGTTCCAACTGGCAGATGATTCAAGACCCAAAAGACAAGCGCAAACCTCTGGTTCAATACGAAACGCTTACCGATGACCACAAGGCAAAGATCATTTCCCGTTTTAATAATCCTTACGAATGGGTTATAAAAGAACCCATCAAAGCTCTCCTTAAGAAAGACCCCAAAGCTGAGACATTCTTTACCAGCTACCGGTACAATGAAAACAAATCGCTCCCTATTAAAAGAGTTACTCAGTACATCCGGGCAGCACAATGGCTCACCATGCTGAATGAAGTGAGCGAGGATATTAAGAGCATCAAAAAGCAGCTTGGTATCAACATCCCGACTTTGTATAAATATGTTACAGAGCTGATGGAGGTTGAAAAAAGAAACGGTTACCTCGAAGCCTATACCGGTGCAGAACAACTGACTGGTGATTTTGCAACCAGCTACGACCGCCTCCGCAAACGCCAGCTGTTGTTTGCCGACCAGGGATATGTCTCCATCATTGATAAGATGTACGGCAACCAGTTGGCCAGTAAAATAAGTGATGAAGAGTGCGAAGCAAAACTGCTTTCCTTCATTGAAGACCCGAGACAGTTTGATGATGTTGCTGTATGCATGTTCTATAATCTGTGGGCGAAGGAAAATAACTGCAAGCTGATTACACCGCCCACCGTGTTTAACTGGCGCAAGAAAAAAGGTTACGAAGTAACCATCAGCCGTGAAGGCAGCAGCGCCTTTAATGAAAAGTACATCCGTCAGGTGAAGGGCCTGAAACCAACTGCGCCGCTGATGCTTGTAGAGCATGATGATAATAACCTGGACTTTCTTTTCAAGGATGACAAGAACTATGCTTTCCACCGTTACGTTGCCATAGTTGTTATTGATAGCCATTGCGGCCTGGTACTTGGTAAAAGTTATATACAAGGAGCTTCACCAATGCAGGAGCAGGTATATCACGCATACCTCGATGCCATGTATTATATCCGTAGCCTCACCGGATCATGGTACCTGCCATTTGAACTGAAAGCAGATAAATGGGCGCATGTTTCTCTTCGCCCATTCTATGATAAGGTTGGCAAGTTTGTTCCTCCGGCACATGCAAATAAACACCGTGGATATATCGAACAGTTCTTTGGATCACCACTTTGGAAGCGCAGCCAAAAACTGGTGAGTGACGGCAACTACAACGGTAATAACATGACCGCAAAGAACCGTGGTGTAAATATGGATAACCTGCGGTTGAATGCAGCTAACAGGCCCATGATAGGTATGGAAGCTGAAGCGCAAATTGAGAACTTCTTTACCTGCCTGCGCAAGATGCCCGACTTTAAACGTGAAGACATGAATGCACCCAGCAAAGAACAGCAATGGCTGGATGCGTGGAGCAAATTACCAGAAGATAAAAAGCGACCTATCACCGACGAGCAGTTTCTACTCACATTCGGCATCAAGCATCAACCACAAGGACGCAACATTACTATCACCAACCGTGGTATTGAGCCACAGATCAACGGCCAGCAATACAGCTACGATTTGCCAGAACAATGGATGTACAATGAATACATCGGTGAGCAGGTAAGTGTTTATTACGACCCTTATGATATGAGCCGGGTACTGATCACAAATGAAAAGGATATCCGCTTTATCGCCAGCACCGCACAGTTAAGCCCACGTGCTTTGGAAGATACCTACACCGGCAGCCGCACCTTCTTAAATGCAATACTGGCAGATAAGAAAGACCAGGTTAAAGAGGTTGCTAAAAAACAACAGCGCCGTAAAGAACTGGCACCGGCAGTGTTTGATGCAGCAGCAATACTTCAGGGCGGAGCACTGGTTAAGCAATTAAAGAACGCTGCAGAACAGCAATTCATAGAAAGGGAATCCGGGAACTACGAAAGTGAACTGGATAACAACTACGACTATAATCAATTTTTCAACCAATAATAACAACCAATGAAAAAAGCAGAATGGGCGCAACTGCCCACTATTCAAAGCAAAGAAATCCTGAGTGAACTGATGGAGGCGAAGGAAGAACCTATGGCAAAGATGATCATCGCATCTACCGGACTTGGCAAAACCAACTCAATAAAGATGTTCCAGCAGAAGTACAAGAACGTGTACGTGATAACACTTGGTGCATCGTATAACCTGCAGACGCTGATGTGGGAAGTTGCAGCGGCTATTGAAGCAGAAGTATTTGAAGGTAAAAACAGCCGCCACCGGCAATTACGGGCCATCTCCAGCAGGTTGAATGAGCTGGCCGATAATAAACCGGTATTAATACTCGACGAGTTTGAAAATGCGACTATACCCGTTTTAAAATCCATCAAGCAATTGTACGATGCAGTTTCAGATAATGCCAGCATTGTACTGATCGGTACTGAACAGCTGCTTCACCAACTGGAGAAGAAATCCATCAGCCAGTCAATGCCACAGCTGCGCCGCAGGTTCAAAGCAGGTACCAGGATTATCACTCCTATTAAAAAGGCACGTGACTTCAAACTGTTTTTTGATAAGTACATCCCCAACAATAAAGATGTGCAGGACTTGCTGCTGCAGCTGGCAGATAATTACGGTGAGCTCTGTGATTTCTTGTACAGGGCGCTTTCAAGTGCAAAAAGCAAGAACAAGGAGCTGACTGCAGAATACTTCTGCTTCTATCACAAAATTCCAAACCTCAAATAAACCATTATGAACAACACAGCAGCATTAACAACGAAACAAAAAGTTTGCTCTATCCTTCAGTGGAAAGAAGAGCAGCACAACCAACTGGTATATGACAGCGCTCTTTCCTTCCTGTCTCATTACCTGCCCATGGAGAGCGATTATATGATCTCCTGCATCACCAGCAGCAGGGTATTCTGGAACTGGTGGAAAATGCACTGGAACGCCAGAGACCAGGTATTTACTGAGCATTACTACGGCCTTGTTCGCCTGCGCTGTGCAGAGGATTTGTATAAGGAGCTGCACGATCCTAAAACGCTGGCTTATGAAATATACCCTGACGGCCAGGTACTGAGTGAAAGCTATGCTAAAATGATTGGTGAACTAAATGACATGGTGCTGTATGAAGAAGTACAAAACTAAAATCAAGCATGCCACAGTGGAAGGCATTGCGCATATGATCGGGGAATACGTGCAAATGAATTACGTGGATATGGATGATCAGCTGATCATGGCCGGCCTCGAAGAAGTGATGCTGATAATGCAGCGCAAGATGTTACAACCACAGGCAGAGTATTCATTCACCTTTTCACCTGTGCAGGCCATTGCCATCAGTCTGTGGTTTTCCGACTTCCTGGACTTGCCATTGACTCAAATAGGCAACAAGCTGCACACCATGAGTAACGAAATAAAAAAACTGTACGCATGAATCCATCATTATTCGTGATATGCTTTGTTTTCATCTTCTGGCTGCTTGATGAGTATGCCGATTTTAAGAAGTGGAAAACTGAGCGCAACCGTAAACCATTATTACCAAAATCAAAAAAAGTAAAATGAAAATGAGAACAGCCATCGCCATCGCAGCAGCATTAGCGCTATTGCTTTTAAGCTGCAAACCGCTTCCTGTTTGTGGGCCGCAGGAGTTAACCGTTGCCCGAGTTGCATACCGTGGACATAAAAGCCTGGTATGGTTTAAAGAACTGAAAGGGCAGTTTGTAATGCCAACCGACACACTTAAAAAAGGCGACAAGGTGAAGGTTCAGTTTAGAGCATGTAAATAATTCAATCATCAATAAATTAAAACAATGTCAAAGAAAGTAAACATTAACGATCTGAGTGCTGCCGACCGAAAAGCCCTTTTGAAAGAGCTGGCTGCAGAAGAGAAGAAGCAAAAAAAAGAAAAACAGGCTTTGTATGATGAATACAAAACTGAAGTAAGTAAAACCGTCGATACTATTTTTCCAAAGCTGGTTAAAGTAAGCAATTCACTTGCGGAAGCAAAGAAAATGGTATATGACAAAACTAAAGGACTGCTGGATAAAAAGGCAAGCCTGTATGAAAGCAGCACTTCCAACCAAAGCCACACCTTCACCAATGAAGAAGGAACTGTAAGCCTTACAATAGGATTCAGGGTTGTTGATGGATGGGACGATACAGTGAGCGCCGGTATTGAAAAGGTAAAAAAATCAATTTCAAAAATAACTGCAGGCACCGAAGACAGCAAAAAAGTGCAGTTCTTAAAGGAGACTGTTGAAAAGCTGCTGAGCAAAGATGCACAGGGTAATCTCAAAGCAAGCCGTGTACTGGAGTTAAAAAAGGTAGCCGAAAAAATTGATGACAAACAGCTGCAGGAAGGTATTGCAATTATTGAAAGCTCCTTTAAGCCAAAGCGCACAAAAAATTTTGTTTCAGTAACCTTCCTTGATGACCAGGGCAAGCAGTGCACGCTGCCGTTGAGCATGACAGATGCGGAGGTTAGTGTAAACTAACGATGCTTTTTTCAATTTAATGGTTAAGAAAAACGGCCAGCTGTTTCTACAGCCAGCCTCTTTAAAAATTCAATCATCAAAATAAAACAACAGCAATGAACCAGGATAACAATACAGCCACTGCTCCGGTAAAAGAACCGGTGTCAATGCCATCTCCTCCCAATCACCGCTGCCCCTATTGCGGTAACCAGTTAGAGCCTGAAGAGGTACAAAATAACGAGTGCTGGGTATGCCACAACAGCCCGTTCGGCAACGGTAATGACATAGATACCGACGATATTAACCCCAATTAACGGCCCCATTTGCCCCATATTCAGGTGGGGGTTTGGCCACTTTTTCACTAATTCAAAAAACTGACAAAAGCGCTGTAATGCAGTAATAACGGGCATTACAGCTAAAAAACTGCCCAAAATGTACCAACAGCCACAAAAAATGAGAATTGTCTACATCGCCCACCCGATTGGCGGGAATGTAGAGGCCAATTTAGCCAGCCTGCGCAGGATTGTGAGAGAATTCAATTTAAACCCCAAATACGCCACCAGCGTGCCTTTTGTGCCATACTACGCAGATGTTGTAAGCATGAACGATAATAACCCGGCAGAGCGCCAGAAAGGCCTTCAGAATGGCCTTGCAATACTTGCCCGGCCCGGTATGGTGGATGAGCTGAGATTGACAGGTAACACCATTACCGAAGGCATGAAACAAGAGGTTTTTACTGCCTTCATGTATGGTATCCTGGTAAGCGCCGGAGATCACTTATTTAATCACCTTTTACAATTGAAAGAAGAATGGGAGAACCAGCACCAATAATGCCGATACAGCCAGTACCGCCACCGCCTCCTCCTGCTGAAAAAAAGCTGATGCCAAAGAAAATAGGCATTAAGCAGATGTACCAGAAGACGTACCAGGAAGTAAATGGATTATCTCCGGCCATGCTTGCCAGCCTTGGCGAAATAGAAGATGCATTTGAGATGTGTACATGGGGAGACAGCGGAAACGGTAAAACAAATTTTGTGATGGAGGCCATGTGCCAGATCAGCAGCGCTCTTAACTGCAAAGCCACATACATCAGCTGGGAAGAAGGACATGGAAAGTCTCTCCGCAATACCATGGTACGTCATGATATGCTGAACCGGATGGGAAACCGGCTGGAGATTATGGATGGAGGAAGTTTTAAGCAGGTGTATGACGTGATTAAAAAACGGAAAAGCTCAAAGCTGTGGGTGTTTGACAGTTTGCAGGCCAGCAATTTCACCAAAGATGAAATAGAACAATTGCGTGCGGAGTTTGTGCTGAGCAAGAAGAAAAAAATATTTCTGTACATCAGCTGGGCTCAGGGTAAAATGCCCAATGGTGCACCTGCCATTGCAGCCATGTACATGAGCAATATAAAAGTGTATGTAAAGGATTTTATTGCCTTCCCACGCAGCCGGTTTAATAACGGCAACAAAAACTATATCATTTGGGAGGAAGGCGCAAAGAAACGCTGGGGAACCAAATTATTCAATAAACATAAAAACAATTAATCATGAGCTCACATTGTTCTCGTTATCCGGGCTGCTGCTGCGGAAAAGATATTGGCAGTAAATGTCATTTGCCAGACGGACATCCTCATTTGGGAATATCAATAGGCGATGAACCAAAAATGCCCGAAGTAAGTCCTAAAATACTTGCAGTTGATCCAAAGTTGCTATTGCAAAAAATAATTTATGCGAAGTCAATTAAAATGACTCGCCAGCAAGTTTTAGATGTTCTCAACCTCGAGATTGAAACCCATCTAAATAACAATCCTGAAGTGCAGTTTGCAGGAGTGGGCGAGGTAAAAGAAAATGCTGACAGAAGTAAAACATACAACCTCCTTTTTAAATATAAATCATAAACCATGATCATTCTATTCATCTTCTGCATTCTTGCCATCGCCCTGTTAGTAACTGACTTGCACAGGGAAGACAAACAGGAGTTTATACTGGACAGTATTGTTTACCCCGATGGCACAACCGTGTATTTTTCACTAAACCATACGAACATGACAACAGTTCAATTCAGAGACGTGGATGCAATGGGCAAAAGCTTAGTAGCAACATTCACGCTGCCTGCAAATGAAGCAGGCAACCGGCCCACATTGGTACCAGGTAGCTTACAGGCTGTAAGCAGCAATCCCGAAGTGGCAGTAGCTCAATTGGGAGAAATCGATGAAGAGAATGGTAACTATTCATTAGTTATTCATTACTCTGGCAAAAAAGGAAGTGCCGATTGTAAGCTGATTGCCAGCGGTGACCTGGACGGCTCCGGCGATGCACCAATTGAAGGACTGGTTACATCCGTGATCACCACTGATGAAGCCACCGCATTTGGTGAACCCGCACTCAGCGAGCTGCATTAATTCTTAAGTCCTGGACAATCTGAACGGGTCGAATCTTGCAGGTAGATGACTGACAGTGGATGGTCAGCGCCTCAAATAGGTACTTGCTCATTGAGTAGTGGAGCATCCAGGACTTTAAACAATCCACTCCCTGCCGGTGTAAGCTGGCAGGGAGTAATTAAAAAAGAAATTTAAAATGAAAATTGGAACTAAATCAGTTTTATTCGGTGCTCACTGTTTTATTATTCATCCGTGGTTTGTAGCATACTCATGGTATAAACTTTATGGATTCCCTTTTGATCCGAGACTATGGATATCTTTTTTTATACATGATCTCGGATACATTGGAAAACCCAACATGGACGGACCGGAGGGAGAGCTGCATCCCTATTGGGGAGCTTCAGTTATGGGAGCTTTATTCGGAAAAAAATGGTTTGACTTTACCTTATATCATTCAAGGTATTTAGCAAAAAGGAATGGACATGCATACTCAAAGCTATGTGTGGCTGATAAACTTTCATTCTACTATACTCCAAGGTGGCTTTACTTGCCAATGGTAACAGCAACTGGTGAAATAAATGAGTACTTAAAAAATGCACAGAAAGCAGAACATGAGCATTGGAAACCTACCGGATTTGATAAGGAAGTGTGGCATGCGAAGTTAAAAGAATACATGCTTAAATGGGTTAATGAACACAAGGAGTTAAAGGTTGATACATGGACATCTTCAAATAGAAATAATCTTCATCAATCCGGAGTTTGGAAATAACATAAAGCTCAATAAACCATAAAATTTTTATTGATGATAAAAATAGAAATAACCGATAGCCACCAAATACCCCTAAGCCTCGGAGATGTTGTAATGGTGCATTACGCATGCGATAAAATAAAACTTATAGGCACAATTGCACTATCTGAAAATAACACCCGTATTGTTATAAATACCGGTACATCTTGGAACCCACTCTTTGAAAAATGGGCAGAGCAAACGGAAAAAATTGCCGATGCCGACAATGTACCCGCAGCAGTAAAATCAATGTTTGGAAAACACAATAAAATAACCAAAAAGCAGCTTGATGGACTTTATGCTGCCTGCCCAATTTTTCAGTAATGAGCTATGTACAAACGATAAAGCCAATGCGTTGGTGGGTAAAAGTAACAGGAGGCCCCAGCTTGGGACAGCTTAGCCTGGTCTATCACCGAGACACAATGACGTTTGATTTCTTTAAAAAATGGCGCTGGTATTTTGAGTACAGGCAGGCATTATATAAAATACAAAATCCAAGGCACATTACAGAAATAACATGGGGAAGTTATGAAAGCAAAACAGCCAATGAAGAAATTAATGAAAAGCTTAAAAATGCAATCACCGGAGCAAAGGCACAAATAACAAAATGGGAAAACCTGGTTGATCAGGCAAAGAAAAACTGGAATGAACTATTCCCAATAGAAGATGATGCCATGTATATAAAAGCAATTCAAAAAATTGATAATGCAAAATGCAAATTGCAGTCACTGATTAAAGAGCAAGAAACATTTAATAATTTATGATAACCTCACTCAATGCCGATAATATTTTCAGCAAAGGTACTAAGCCAGCTACAGTACGAATAGCCCCAAATGGTTTTATTCGTTTCAGTAGCGACGCCGTTGAAAAATTTAAATTAACCGAAGATGCCAGACTTGAGTTCTTCCTTGATAGCGAAAAAAAAGAGGTAATATATTTCTGCCTTTCTGATGATGGGTTGCCTTTACGGCTTACTAATAAAAACAAAAAAAGTCCAAGCCTGCAAATTTGTTGCCGCCCTCTTCCTTTCAAACTACTTACTCACCTTCAGGTAAATGAGGGTATAACCATACGCCTGTATCCGGATCAAACTGCAACTATCAAAGGTCGAAAATGCTGGGTGATGGATAAATTCAATAAACACATACCTACTAAATGGAAGTAAAATGACAACCAACCAACGTTTTATTATTCAACAACTTTTTTGTGGCTGTTTCATAACTCACCATAATGGACGGTATCGTCTTATTGATGAAAAAAGGAACCCAGTGCTGGCCTTCACAAAAAAGACTATGAAGAATATACAGCCATTGCTTCGCAAGCGTAAGGATATGGCTTATGTAATTGACCTGAGAGCTGTTAGGGCATCGCACGGTAAATCATGGGTAAAACAATATTATAAAACTGGTAAAAAGCTTGGCTTTAATCAGCCATTTTAAATATGAAACGATTCCTTATTACATCTCCCATGTTCCCCGGCACTGCCGAGATATGGTACAACTTCGAAGGTCTGCTCTGTTATGTAGACCTGAACGATTGCGCTATGAATTGGAGCCAGGTTAAATACCTATGGCAAAATATATCCTTTGATTATGAAAGCGCCAAAGCGCTGGCCACCGGCACGCAGCTGCAGATGGTTGAAAGCCCATTTGAAATAACGCTTGAGGAGTTTAAACTGCATTACCCATACAGCAGAAATTACCACTTGCTTGATCCCTACTGGCCGACGCTGGGTAAAAAGATACAAGCACAGGCATTTTTTGCAGCCAAACAGTACCGGCGTTATTGTGAGAGAAACGAAAAGTGGTACAAGCCAAAGATTGCATATAGCTGGCTGCAGAAAAAGGAATATTTAAACGACTGGAGAAAAATGTAGAATAGGTAGCTGAATTGGAAATTTATTATTAACGAAAAATATATAAAAATGAAAAATGGTATTTGTCCCGTAACAAAAAAAGAATGTGTATCAGGTATCCCCTGCACAGACGATGTCTGTAGTTATCAAGAAATAGAAAAGCATCAGCCTTTACAATTTAAGGCAGAACAAATTTATACAGCAATCGGGGATGGATATGGGTTTAATGGTAGTAAACAGGAAGGTATAGCAGTGGTACATAAGATACTTTCTGAAAAAATCAAAACTGGAATTGAACTAATTGCTGATGAGAGACATGAACAGATTTATAAGCATGGTCGTTCCGTTATTTTAGATGTAATGGAAAATGATGACTGCGAATTATCACAGGGTGCAAAAGAATTATTATTACATCCTTTTTGCGTATATCAAGAAGCTGATTTAGAAATGATGCCGGAAAAGTGGGATAAAGATATCTGCCGTAAAATGATGTTAAAGCCTTATAAAGAAAGATTAATCATCGCTGGCGCATTGATCGCCGCAGAAATTGACAGATTGCTGGTTTTATCACATATAAATTCTGCACCTAAAAATGAAAGCATCTGACGCACAAATAAAAGCGCTCCACGCAGTGCTGCACAAAAAGGGACTACTGCACCATAAGGCTGAAATGATTGGTGCACTGACCAATGGCCGTACTACCAGCAGCAAAGAATTAAATTTTGACGAAGCTCATGCCCTCCTGGAAGACCTGAATAAAGACCGGGTTAGTGAAGACCAGGGTAAGCGCATGCGCAATAACATCATTGCTATGGCCCACGAGTTGCAGTGGATCAGCACGAGCCAGGCGATTGATAAAAACGGAAAAATGGGTATTGTAAAGGACTACTCCCGGCTGGATAACTGGATGCTGAAAAGCAGCTACCTGAAAAAGAAATTGTGGGATTATGAATACGACGAGCTGCCAAAACTTGTTACACAATTTAAGAATGTGTATTTTTCCTACCTAAAAAAATGATAGTATGAAAGCAGCCATTTCAATCTTGCTTATTTTATTTTCTCTTTATTCCAATGCGCAATTCAAAAATTTATATAGTGGGGCTTTGATTTCAGAAAAGCCTACATTCATTGACAGCATAAAAAACTGTATTCCAGAGCTTATATATAATGGCAACGATAGCGCAAGCGAATATGATCATGTAATATATGCAGAGCATTTCATTGATAATAAGCAAAATGAATTTGGTTTCCAATATGGAATCTGTTTCAATAAAAAATTGATGCCAATTCAAAGGGTATTCTGTGCCGTGAAAATTTGGGGTTCATTCGAGACTGTATTTAAAATTTGGAATAGGTATTTTTCAGCAGAAAGCACTAAGGATAAAATAAAAACATCTGGGAGTGATCAAATTTGGATTGATAACGAATATCGAATAATGTTTCGCCCTTTAGAGAATGATATCTGGGCAATTTTTCTTTACTGATATAAACAAAAAAGTTTGAAAAGTCCTAATATTTAGGACTTTTTGTATTTTTGGTATGCAATGAAAGGCAGAAATCCACGTCTTATAGAGCTCCGGAACCAATTCCTTATTAAAAGGCGGTTTTATTGGTATGAGGTACAGCGCAAGCGATTTGATGATGTGCTGACCATTTTGAGCGAGCAGGAGGTATTTTTAGACCCCGAATACATGATGCTTCTCTTCCGTCAGAACCGTCCGCTCTTAAAAGAAATCAAATCCCACTTTGAAGGTAAAACGCCCACTGAAAGACAAATTGCTGAATTCAGTTTTACAACCGATATGGTGAAATCCGGATATCAGCAGCTGGAGGCATTTCCCAATTAAACCTTATCAACTTTTGCAGCAGCTCCTGTAATTTCCTTATACACTTTTGCAGCGCTGTCATCCTTCGCCATTGTTGCATACATCATACCTATAACTTTTAATCCATCATCACGGCGCTCCATCATCAGGCTTCTGCGTATCAGCGGAGTGCAGTAATCGGTTTCAAATCCATGCAGGGCCGCATGTACTTCAGAAATGATGGTAAGCCGGTTTATGGCTGTTTCCTGGTCAGGCGCTTCCTGCCCATCCACCACATGGAAGTCCTCGTAAAGGTCAAGAGCAAGCCGCACACCTACATTAACAGTTGCCTGCTGGTTGCCGAAGGTTTCATTCTCAAAATCTACCGTAGGGAAATCGATCAGGGTTGCCGGGAACTGCACCGGGTAACTCTCAGTGGGTATTTCCAGTTGTCCGTATTCAATATCAATCCAGCGTAGTGCCGGAACTTTAGCAGCGAGCTGGTCGCTAATGTCTTTATAAAGTTGTTCTATCATCGGAATGTTTTTAAAATTTCAGCTTCGATCATTCGGTTAATCTGGTTGCTTAAAAACCGGCTTTCTCCCATAAAACGCCTGCGTGGGATATTCTGATTGATCCTGCGCTGGTGTGCTTTAACAACAATCTCTCCTGTTTCAACCTTTTTGGTTTTAAATCGTTCTTTCCTGGTCTTGATGCTGTAAATGCCGGTTCCAACTTTCTGCAGCTTGTATCGCTTTCTTGTGTGCTCGCCAACTTCCTGAATAATTCCCAGCCTTACACCATCATTATGTGCAGATGCATAAGGAGCATCATTGCCAATGGTAACGCTGTTCATGGTGGAACTGATAATGCGGTTTCCCCTTAATAACCTCCCCCTGTCTACCAATAGCGCCCTTCCGTTATTACGCTTAGTTTTGCCCCATTTTGTTTCAGCTTTTCTGGGTTTCCATGGCTCCGGGTACGCATCCAGCCAGTTCTGGTATTTAAACCTGTCTTTGGTAAATGCCACCATGATCACCCCTGCCTTATAAGGACGGGTTAACCAGGTTTGCCGGAGCCTTTGGGATACTATTTTTAAATCAATTGCCATTTACTATATTTGCATTGTCTAATCTTCGGAGCAGGCACCAGGCGAGCCCACGTAAGTGGGCTTTGTCATTTACGGAAGAGTTGAAAATAACTTTGCAGCAATATCTTCCCTTGTAAGTTTAATCAGTTGTTTATCGAAAAGGAACCATACTTCAGTAATCGATTTTGCCCGTTTCCAGTTATCAGTATTATTCAGTGCTTTTAAAAGTTCACCCTTTTTATAGTTGCTCTTGGTGAATACAAAAACCGGTATGCTACCCTCCTGTTTTGCTGTACGAACTATTTGCTTTTGGTAACTATTTTGAGTCGCTTTTTCTGGTTACTTGAAATAACCCTTCTGCGTATTGTTATAAAGCGACAGTTCCGGATTTTTGGCATTTGATACATGCGGCCTTATGTTTACCTGCTCTCCAAAATCAGCCAGCCGCTGGGCTTTATTTACGTTATAGGCGAGATCTTCTTTATCAGCGAGATTACTTACTTGCACGCTTCCTCCGGCCTTTGTTTTGCCCTGAGTTGGATATGCGGGACTATACACATTGTCACGGAGGGCTGCAGCTTTATTTTTAAGGCTCTCCGGTAACCCGATATAGTAAGGATGGTTATCAGGAAAAGCAACGCCATCTTTTGCCATATTCGTTTTAAACATATCAGGCACATCATTGGGCAACTGTATGTCATTGCTGTTAGTATCTGCACCATGAATGAGCTGGGTTACATCACACCGGCAGTTCCATCCGTTTGGAGGATAATACATATCCCAGAAATTGTCATCTACCTTTTTAATTACTCCATCCAGTTTTTTATGCTCTGGCCTTACCCGGGAATCGCCAACAGTATCATACCGCAACCATGGAGCTGTGGCTTTATTCTTCTCGAAATCTACCCACTTCCCAGCCATCTGGCTGCTGGCTACAGCACTTTCATATTCAGTGCGCAAATTTTTATTCAGGTATACACCGGCGATTTTTTTTGCCTCATCTTTAAAGTCCTTAAAACTGCGCAGCCTGCCTTCTGCATCCATCAGTGCGAGGTTCATGCTGTGAAGCATTTGAAAATTTTCTGCAGCGGAAAAATGATACACATTCAACTCAAGATTGCTGAGCATCTTGTAATCGGGAGTACTGTAGTTTACTTTTGGCAGGTCTTTACCAAAACCATCCACAACAGCTTTGCGCAGTTCTGCAGCCACAAGCTTTACCATTGTCGGGTCTATCTGCCCGGTTTTTATGGTTCCATTGTAAAGCCCTTTTGCAATACGTTCAGCTTCCTGGGCAAATCCATCTGGTAACTCTGTACCGGCATTCACTACTTTGCCACCACAAGCGGTACAAACATGGCCGTAGATATGCTGCAGCTGTTTATTGGTAAATGCTGGCCCCACCGTATGCGTGGGGCTTAATCGAAAAAACGATTCATCGGTGGCTGCGGATGTGCTGCCTGTTTTTTAGCTGTGATAGGTACATTGAAATTTTCTTCTATGTACTTAATGTCAACATCGTAATGATTCATTAACAGGTCAAGAATTTTTACCTGCTCATCCACGGTGTATTCCTCGGTATCATCAAACTTCACCTTTGCATTTTCCCAGCCCTTAAAGCCGTGCATTATCATAAACGGTATCAGCTTATCATTGATGGCAATGCGTACCAGGCGGGCGAAATATTCCACCACAAACTCCTGAATGGTAAGGTGTGTCTCGCTCTGGCTTTTGGAACTGCCATTGTCTGTGGTCATTGTTTGGTGAACCACACATTTGCTCATTTCAGAATTAGCACGCTCAATACGTTTATCGTACACCTGCCAGCTATCACCACGGGTTGTTTCTTTAATTTCAATATCAGTACCATCCGGGAACAGGCCCCAAGCAGCAGCTCCCATATTTTTCAGCATATCGCTAACATCATTTCGGTCTTTAGCATTGCTTGTGCTGGTTTTACCAATGCGGATTGGCATGCCGAAAATCTCACCGAATTTATCCCAGAACGCCAGCATGTTCTTTTTAGCCAGCGCATGAGGCGCAAGTTTATTGTAAAGGCCGAGATTCTTTTTTTTGCCGACAGGTAAAACCCAGTTGCTGTATGGAGGCTCTGTATAGTTAATGCCGTTTTTGTAGTTATCAGAGAAGTGCTTTAAAAACACATCATGCTCCGGTACTACATGATCACGGTCAATAATATCAACTCCATCAAATTTTTTAATGCCATTCACATCAATAGCATTGCCAAATTCAATCAGGGAAAAGCCCCAAAACTCTGCGTCAATAACGTATTCGCAGAAGTCGATAAACCATTGCGCATCGTCGATGTAAGGCCGAAGCTCTGGAATTTCTTTGCTGTTATCCATTCGGTCTACTATTACTACCTCTTTCTGCAGCACTTCCTTTTTTATCTGGCCAATTACACCAGTAAGATGATTGTCTATTTCAACATCACGGTATACTGCATGCAGATCGAACCTGCTGGGCCATTCAACGGATATAGCCCGCTGCCAGGCCTGCCGCCATTTACCTACGTCCTGTTTTGTCAGGTATTTAGTTTGCTCTACCAGTTCAATTACCGCTTTCTCAACACTTTTGTTGTTCATACGTCCAACCAGGTGATTGTAAAGCCTGTATTGTTCAGGTGATAACTGAATGCCAGCATCCGGTTGTTTGGGAGTTGCCCGGTTAATTTCAATTCCAAGTATTTTCATATAAAAAATTAATAGTCTTGTGTAAGTTGGTTCATGCTGCCATACTGTATGGGAGCGCCATCGCCACTGGTTGCCGGAGGATCACTCTCCGCAGGTGTTGGCAGACCAACGGGGCTTATTTTACCGGCCTGTATCTTCTCCAGTGTATCAATAGCCCGTTCAAATTCATATTTCATCGCCTCCGTCATTCTTCTCGGATTGTGAGCGAGGAAGATGTAGTAAGTGGAAATCGTTACAGCAATGCGAACAACATACATGCTCCTGGCATTGCCGGTTTTATTAAAGATGTTCACTGTGTCATACCTTCCATTGAGGTAGGCGCTTATTTCATCAATAGTGCGCTTTACATTCTCATCAATAACTGCATCCTGCCCCTGTGTGAGTGCATTCAGAATTTCAGTATGTATAGTTGCCGGAAAATCGGCCTTTTCGATAAATGCCATATCAGTTTAAATTGATTGTGTAAACACATTGTAAAATGCCGCTGAACCACTGCTGCACCACGCCATACTGCAGGCGCAATTTCAGCTCATCGTTTGTTATCATAAAAGGTTGTTTTTACCATGAGTGATTGTTTTTGTCCTTACCCCATTCTGGTTTATGTTTTTGGGCATAGGTTTTTTTATCCAGTTTGTACCATGCGCCCTCATCAGCATCTGGCGCATCGTCATTGATGGCGCTACCTTTTTCAAAACCGAGGTACTGAATAAGTCCGGTTTGCATGTCAGGACTTTTCTTTTCTGCAATGTTCCATACCACATGGCCACGTTCATATATGGGTGTCATTGCTTCTATACGGGCAAATTTTTCCGGCTTTGTACGCTTATCACCACGGATTGGCAGGTAATATCCACGGAGCTGTGCCTCCGCTTCAAAATCAGCAAAAAACTGGTCTTGCAGAAAAACCTCTTCCATCCAGAATTCAACCTCGCCCTTTTGGCCATCGGGCAATGACTCATACAGGTCATACATCCATTTAACAGCCTGTGTAATGGTAGTTTGGCGAACAAATGATTTTAGCAGGTGTTTCTTTATACCAACCTTGCCCCAAAAGCGGATTGCTTTAAAGTCATTACTGGTGGTACTTTTATACGATGGATCGAAGTAGACAACCTTGGCATCGTATTTATCCAGTGGTAAAATATCATCCCAGTGTATCCACTCTGTTTTAAAGCGCTTACCCTTCATCACATACTTATGGAAGTATTCCCGCAGGGCCATGATGGTGCCGATGATCTGGAAGCGCCGGTGCAATGCTTCTTTTGTAAATTTCTGCCACCATACCGGTTCGCCATCCAGCTCTCCGTTGGTGGTAGCAAATATTTTGCTGTGCGTTAATCCTGGTCTTATCGGATCACCCTCATCAACATCTCCAACAATGTGTGCCAGTATCTGTTTTGGATGGAAGCGGTTACCAACCATGATGAACCGGCTTTGCCTTATATCCAATGCCCCGTAAAATGCACCCAGCAGCCATTCAACCACGCTTTGAACCCTGCTCTGATTATTAACAATGATATCATCGTCTATATCGTCACTTACGCCAAAATTTGGGCGCTTACCCTTATAACGAATACCACGGGGAGACTGGCCCCGGCCAAGAGCAATAAAGAAAGTATTGTCTTTTGTGATGAAGCTGCCATCTTCCCATGTGCCTTCATTGAACTGTTCGCCCCAATCAGCAATAAAACGGGCATTAAATTCAAGCTCTGCCTGTATATCTCCCAGCAGCCTTTTGGCCGCATCCTCGCTCTTGCTGGTAACCAGCATACCATCCAGCTCTCCGTTTACTTTAAGCCATAGCGGAATGATAATGGTATTATGTACAGACTTCGCATGCTCACGTGGCCACTCAGCTACACCAAAAAAGTTCTTATCAAGAAGTATTTTATAAGCCCACTCATTATGGAATGCAGCATTTTTTATTATGCTACCACTTTCTTTGTCGAGGCAATAATGCGGAAAATAGTATTCAGTGAATAACTGGTAGTCCAGCCTGGCTCTTTCCTTTCTTTTCTCAACTTGTTCAACAGATTCTACGGCAATCTTCACCGTCATTTCCTGTATATGACGGCAATGCTCCTGCCACTTTAATATGCTTTCTTTTACTTCGCTCATCCGTTAATTCTGAAGGTTACATAATCATTCTGCAGTTTGTTAATCAGCTTTACAATCTCCGGTGTTAAATTCGGGTCATCGTTCATCCTGCCAAGCAGGTAGCTGTTGAATCCGGTAAACGTATTGATGTTGTTTACTACGTTGTCCTTCTTATCCAGCTTTTCAATGGTATTGGCGATTTTAATGAGATCGTCAGGCAGTTTTGTCAGGTCGGCATTATCTTCTGTAGCCCGTTCCAGCACTTTATTTAAGGCAGCAAGGCATTTATTAACTAACTGGTCTCTTGTAATGGTGTTGGCATTACGCTTCTCTTTCCACTTACCATCTTTACCCCAGTCACTAACTGCTTTGGCTGAAACATCCAGCGTAGCTGCTATTTCTTTTCCATCAACATGGGCCATGTACATTGCATAAGCCTGTATCTTTTTTGTTTCAATCTCCTTTTTAGAAAGGCGCCTTTTTGTAACTGCCATTTTATTGCTGTTAATGAATGCAAACTTACCCTGCAAAGCAGGGTTTCTCCCAATAGCATTTTTATGACAACGGTTTTTTTGATTCGCAAAACGGTTTAAACAATCGCCACAAAACCCGCATTTGTAAAGGGTTTCAGGCGGTTTTATGTTTGTGTCCGATTAAAGCAATTACGCATTGAACAAGAAAAAATTTTGGGTATGTAATCAACTTCAAAACTCCACAGCGGAGATTCTTATGTATGGCTTTATTGGCCAGTACGAGGAAATAGACGACGCTGCTTTTGTAATGGATTTACGCCAGCTGGAAGCTACCAACAGCAATATCAACATAAGGATTAACTGCGGTGGCGGCGATGTATACAAAGGCATGACGATTTTCAATGCCATTAAAAACAGCAGGGCAAATATTGAAGGATACATTGATGGTATGGCGGCAAGTATGGGTGCTGTGATCAGCGCTGCTTGCAAAAAGATACACATGAGCAAATATGGCCGCTACATGACTCACAGGGTTACCGGTTTCAGCGGCGGGAATAGTGATGACATGAGAACATTTGCTGATGAGCTGGATGCCCTTGAAAAAACAATTGCCTCAATTCTTGCAAAACGTACCGGCTTATCCGAAGAGGATGCAAAGAAAAAATACATCACCAACCAGGACAGATGGGTTGGAGCTGACCAGGCGCTAACTGAAAAGCTGGTGGACTCAGTTTATGATGCTGACCCTGTGACAGTGCCTGAAGGGAATGATGTGCTGAATGCATTCAACGCATACCAGCAGCAGTTCCAGAACAAGATCGCACAAAATCAAAATTCAGATATGAAACAATTCGCTCTCGCTCTCGGCCTTGCTGAAACCGCAACCGAAGCCGAAATCGTTGCAGCCATTAACAAGCTGAAAACCGAAAAGGACACTGCTGTTAATAAGGCGCAGGAAGTAGCCAAGGCAAATGCAAAAACGCTGGTGAGCAATGCCATTGCAAAAGGCCAGTTGGTGGAAGCTGACCGTGCAGTATTTGAGCCTATGGCTGAAAACAATTATGACGCAGCAGTTGCTGCCATTGCCAAAATACCTGAAGCTAAAAAGCCTTCCAAGGTAATCGGTAATACCACTAAAAAAGTGGATGGTGCAGAAGAAACAGAAGATGATGAGCCTGCAACATGGGAAGACCTGGTTAAAAAAGGCGACAAGTATGTAGCTGACTTTAAAGTAAACAATGCTGAAAAGTACAACCAGCTGCTCAACACTTACCGCAGTGCACCGGTTGCAACCGGAAAATAAGAACGGCATAGCTCTTTAAACAAACCATAAAGTAAACGGATGGGCAATAGCGAAGAAAAAGTTGACTTACAAAGATTGTCTGAACGTGAGCTGCTCATCCTGGTTTACAACAAAGTGAAGACACTGGAAAAAACCAGTGACGAACAAAGTATGAAGCAGGCTAACACAGACATTCAGCTGGCCATCTTAAAAACCAAGTTACAAACTTGGAGTGCGGTGATCGGATTTATCGCCGGACTGGCAAGCTCCCTGATAGTAGTTTTTTTAAGTAAGTAATATGGAACTTCTTTTAGAACGCATAGAACGCACAACAGAAAGTACAATCGGCAGGCTAACTGCAGATGGTGAGTTCGTATGCTTCATTCTGGAAGACACCGACCGTGGACTTACACAGGCAATGACAACAGCTGCCATTGCTGCAAAAAAAATAAAAGGGAAGACAGCAATCCCTGCAGGAAGATACCAGGTAATAAGAACACTGAGCGCCCGCTTCAATAAAGTATTGCCACTGCTGGTTAATGTGCCGGGTTATGAAGGGATAAGAATCCACCCCGGTAATACAAGCACTGATACTGAAGGTTGCCTATTACCCGGAACGGGTAAAGGTTTTAATAAAGTAACGCAGAGCCGAAAAGCATTTGAAGCGCTGGATGCTAAAATAAAAGCAGCGCTTGATCACAAACAAGTTTATATCACCATCGAATAATTTTTATGAAATCACCCATATCAACAATCGCAGGTTTTTTGCTGGCCGGTGCAATGGTAGTTAGCCAGATGGTTACTGCCGGTGCCACTAACTGGTTTGTAATTGGCCTTGCTGCATTAACCGCCACACTTGGCGCAGTAATGAAAGATGATACTTTCCTCGGTGCCAACAAATGGACTTCATACCTCGGCTACCTGCAGCTTGTTGTAGTGGCATTTAATGAAGCTTTCAAGGAAGGTAAAATAAACTGGGTAACGCTGGCCATCAGCATACTCAGTGCGCTGGCCCTGCGTGGTGCAGCCGATAGTAAAACTTAGTGTAAACAACAGCAAGAGTATAACAGCAGCAGTAAAAACAAAAAGACAAAAATTAAACAAATGAAAAAAATTTCAATCGTACTGATGAGCTTCCTGATGTTTTGCATGTACATCGGAATGCTGGCAACTGCCTCTCATGCAAACCCTTTATTGCTGGCTGGCCTTGCAATTGCTGCCACCTTATTCATTAAAAGGAAATCAGTGCCAGGTGTATACACTAATGACGGTGTATATACTGAAATATGGCTGGGCGAACTGGTTAAGCGATTCCGCTTTAAAAGGGAATGGCTGAATATGATACCCAGATATGACCAGGCTGCTAAAAACAAAATAATCCACCTGGTTGATGTAGGAGCTGATCCAACTGTATACGTGAACCTTTTGATCGATAAGGATAATCCTGTACCTATTGCACATCGTGCAGACGGCGATATCCCCATCAGCCTGGATAAGTACGATACTCAAAATACCATGGTAACATTGGATGAGTTGCGTGCAATTAGCTATGATAAGATGGCGGTTACACTTGAGCTGCACCAAAATGCCATCAGCGATAAAGCTGCCATCAAAGCCGCTCAAAGACTTGCAGGTCAGTCTGACGCTTATATCAAAACCACTTCAGGCGCATCAGATGAAAGAGCTGTAGCACGTAAACGCATTACCCCTGATGACCTGGTGATGATGACCGAGATCGTAAGTAAGCCTGAAACTGAAGGTGGACCCGACTGGCCGGAAGGAGAAGGTGTGGCTGTACTGGACTATCGCCATATTGCCGACCTGCAGAAACTGGATCAGCATTTTGATAAGCAATGGAAAAATGCACAAACCGGTCAGCTGTTTGACTACAATGGTTGGAAGATCATGAAGTTCAATAACAATGCCCGGTATACAGAAGACGGTGACGGTACTTTTACCATTGTTCCTTTTGGTACTGCGTACAACGTAAATACACAGGATCACAGCTCGCTGTTCTTCCTGCCACAGCGTGCCTTCGCCGCAGCAGACGCTTCTCCTGAAATGTTTTACCGTATTGCCACAACTGATCCACAGTACAGGGCCAACACCGTAGGCTTCCAGCACTGGAATGTGGTGGCTAAGAAAAAGGCCGATGGCTTCTACAGCCTGGTAAGCCCTAAAGTATAACCATCGATAACACCAATCCCGAATATGCACGAAAAAGCGGCGAGGCTCCGTAGGCGATAGCCGCTTTTTTAAAACACTTCATCATGAAAAAATACACCAAAAACGAGTTAACAACCGACGCCGCAAAGCTGATGGAAGCCCACGGCCAGAAAGAAATTTTTGCAACCGTTGACGGCAACTTCTTTTTCCAGAAACAGGATTGCAATAATCACAATAAAACCTTAACCCCTGCCGGTGAGGACCAGTTTGAAATTTTCTCTTTTGAAGCAGCTAAACCATACGATGGCGATGCTGAAGAAAAGGCCGAACTGGAAGCGAAGGCAAAGGCCGATGCAGATGCCAAAGCCAAGGAAGAAGCTGATGCAAAGGCTAAAGCTGATGCAGACGCCAAAGCCAAAGAAGAAGCTGATGCAAAGGCAAAGGCTGACGCAGATGCCAAAGCCAAGGAAGAAGCTGATGCAAAAGCTAAAGCTGATGCAGACGCTAAAGCCAAGGCCGAAGCAGATGCCAAAGGCAATAGCAAAAAGTAAACTGTTCCAAAAACCTAATTCAAAATAATGAAACTTCTGCTGGTTGTTTTCTCTATAATTCTTCTCGGTGCCTGCCGTTCCGGCAGGATTACCGGGAGGGATAGTTCCGTGAATGATAGCACGGCGGTTAAAGAGAAAATAGTGACAATCACAAAAGACAGTATTGTTAAGCTACCTGCAGACAGCAGCTGGCTGAAAATGCTGCTGGATTGCGATAGTACAGGAGAGGTTCTCATCAAGCAAATTGAAGGCTACAAGGCCGGAAAGCAGGTACAAATACCAAAGGCTACCATTGAAGATAACAGGCTATTTATTGTTTGTGATGTAGACAGCTTTGAAGTATATCAGCGGTTTGCCTCACTATATAGAGATGCTAGCCGCGACAGCATTCGAACAGTTACTGTAAAAGTAGTTGACCAGGTACCGGTGCATTTTAAAACCGGGTTAGAAAAGTTCATGATCAAAAGCGGATGGGCCTTTTGGATACTCCTGCTCTTGTTCGGTGCTTACAAAATCATTCAGTTAAAATCTAAAACCATAAAAAGTGGGATCAGTAAAATTTCTTAAGCAAAATAACCAGCTCAAACGGGCGCTGCCTGGTTTCGACCATTACACCGGCCTTGTATTTTATAACGATACTTTGCCTGCCGGATTTGATGCGAACAACCGGGTAAAAGAAATTTATGATGTTGCTGCGGCTGAAGCACTCGGTATCACCGATGATCATGCCAATGCTGGCATTAAAATTCTGCATTACCATATCAGCGAAGAGTTCCGCATCAACCCTGACGCAGTTCTCTTTGTTGGCATATTTGCTGTTCCCGTTGGCGCTCATACTTTCAACGAGATCACCAGCGTGAGAAACTTTGCAGCTGGCCGCATCCGCAAAATGGGTGTATACACATCAAAGGCATTTGTTGCTGGCGATGTAGCCTTACTGCAGGGCCATTATGATGCATCATACGATGAGTTTGCAATGCATGAAATATTTTACAGCCCCAACCTGCAGGGTGTGGTTGACGCAAACCTGCCTGACGAAAGTGGCAATACTTCTCCCAATGTGCATTTGGTCATTGCCCAGGATGGTGCAGCCCTCGGTAAAACTTTATATACTGCTGCCGGGTTGAGCGTTGGAGTTATTGGTGCCATTCTCGGTGCCATAAGCCTTGCAAAAGTGCATGAAAATATTGGCTGGGTTGAAAAGTTCAACATGGCTGAGCCTGGCGGCGAGCTGGATGTGCCTGCGTTATCAAACGGTACACTTATCAGCGCCCTGTCAAACAACTTTGTGAAAGACCAGGGCACACTGGATACTAAACGCCTCATCTTCCTGAAAAAATATCCTGCCTATACCGGCAGCTACTTTAACGACAGCCATGGCTGTGTTTCTGCTGCGGATGATTATGCATATGCAGAAGACAACATTACCATGGATAAAGCCATCCTTGGTGTTTACCAGCGCATAGTGCCAAAAGTAAACGGGCCGGTGCTGCTGGATAAAGACTCTGGTAAGCTGTCTGCGGCTTATGTGGAATACCTGAAGCTGGAAGCTGGTAAGGCGCTGGAGGACATGGAAAATGCCGGAGAGCTGAGCGGGTACACTGTTACCATTGATGCTGACCAGGACGTGAATGCCACAAACAAAATTGTTTTTGGCATCAGTAACCTGAAGGTTGGTGTGAGCCGCAGGTTTGAAATTAAAATTGGTTACTAACTCTTAAAATAAAATACAAATATGCCTGCAAATAATAAGCCCCTGATCAATGGTAAAGCCTATGCATGGGCAAATGTTGAAATGCTGCTGGGCGGTGTTCCGGTTGTTGGTATCTCAAAGATTGCGTATAGCGATACTGAAGACAAGCAAAACAATCACGGCGCTGGTAAATTTCCGATTGAGCGTGCAGAAGGCAACTATAGTGCAGAAGCAAGTATAACGCTGAAAGCATCGGAAGCTGAAGCTATTGCTGCAAAGTCTCCCAATGGCCGTCTGCAGGATTTTGGTGTGTTCGACATCATCGTTCAGTTCCTGGTTGGTACTACCCGTGTTACGCATAAAATACGTAACTGCGAGTTCACCAACAATGGCCGGGATATGAACCAGGGCGACACAAAAATTGAAACTGAATTTAAGCTCATTGTGAGCCACATTGAGTGGAAGTAAAATAAACCAGCATGAAAACAGAAGACATCCAGCAAATGCCAGAACAGGAAAAACTGGCAGAAGAAATAAGGCAAAAGGCTCAGTGGGAACAGCAGCAGTTTGATGCAGTAAGCAAGCGCTTTCCCAATCAAAAAGTACTGCAGCTGAAAGTGCCGAAGAATGACAGCTACACTGATTTTGCATACGGATACATTAAGTATCCAGACCGGGTTGATATCAGTATTGCTATGACGATGAAGGAAACTGATCCTCTGCGTGGCAAGCAGATCATATTGGAGAACAGCTGGCTGGAAGGGGACCGGGAGATCATTAATGATACAGAACTGTTTTTAAGTGCCTGTACTGTTTTGGATGAGGTAATTGGTATTCGCCAAGCCATTGTAAAAAAAAATTGGATGAATTCGCTGTAAACGAAAGCAACACGGAAGACCTGGTACGTAAGATAAACACTCTCCTCCGTGTTGTTTTTCATATAACAAACCCTGACCAGCTAACTGACGACGAATGGGCCATGCGATGGGCCGAATTAAGATGGGCCAGCAAAGCTGGCTTTTTAAATTTCCAAATGGAGTAGATGAATCAAAAACTGACTTTTACCGCTTTTCTTCAAGACGAATACAGCAAGAAGTTCGACAAGCTTGCTGACCGTACCGATGCGGATATAAAGCAGATTGAAAAAGACCTGAGCAAGTTTGCCCAAACAGGCAAACGTGCCGCTATGAGCATTAATGATCTCAATAAAAGAATTGAGGTATTGACCAGGGTAAAGAAGATGAGCATTGATACCACTGCGATACGATTTGCATCGAAGGAAATAGAAGCGCTGAAAAAACAAAAACAGCAGCTGGAAGGAATCGGGATGAATTCTTCTTCCAGTGGAAACTATGGAGGTATGGGGAGCGGTTTGGCGATTGCAGGTGGCGCTACCGCTCTTTTATATATGGCTAAAAATGGAATTCAATCTGCCATTGAAGCCAGCATGGAAAGAGAGCAGCAAAGAATAAGTATGGGTGTGTTATTGGGAAGCCAGGGAAAAGGAGATGCCATGCTTCAGGATATTGTACAGATGGCGGCCAAAACGCCTATGACAACAAATGATCTTTTAAAGAGCAATCAAACGATGCTCGGTTTTGGTGTTGATCCGGCTCAAACACTTAAATATATGCGCCAGCTCGGAGATATCACTGGTGGCAATACTGATAGGTTTCAGGCTATGACACTTGCATTTAGTCAAATGTATAGTACTGGAAGATTGATGGGACAGGATTTGCTGCAAATGGTAAATGCTGGTTTTAATCCGTTGAAAATTATCAGCGAGCAAACTGGCAAGAGTATGAAGGAGCTTAAAAAGGATATGGAGGATGGTAATATAAGTGTTGAAATGGTCACCAAAGCCATGGAAAAAGCAACAGGTGTTGGAGGTATGTTTCATGGTATGATGGATAAGCAAAGTCAGACGACTGCAGGTAGATTAAGCACACTTAGAGATAATGCCAATATGCTTGCAGTTGCCATTGGAGATAATTTGAAGCCAACCTTTGACGCTGGTATTGATGGACTCAGCAGCTTTATTGCTACAATTCAAAGGTGGGTTGAAATACCCACCAGCCAAAAACTGAAAGACGAAACCGACAAATTGATCACCCTGAGAACAGAGCTGGGATTCACAAATACCACAGAACAACGCAGGAAAGAAATATTGGAAGAAGTTAAGCGTATTCAGCCAGACATTATTGATAATACCAAGAGTGAGAAAAGGCAGCTGGACGAATTATCGGGAAGCCTCGATAGCTACATTGAAAAACGCAGACAGCAAATTGCATTAGAAGTTTTAAAGGAACAGAATATTGGAGCTGTAACTGATTACAATGATGCCATTACAAAAAATACTGGTGCAAGAGCAAAGGAATTGGCTGCTATTGGTCAGGCAACAAAATATGGATTTAATGCTGATGGATATGCAACCCAGGGCCAGGCATCAGCTGCGGCACAAATATTCCTGAAAAACAGAATTGCGTCTGGTTTGGCCAAAAAATATTCTGTTACTACAACCGGAAGCGGAATGGGATACGGTGGACAGACTTTGAACGGAACGGAAGAAGGAGATGTTCTCTCCATGTTAACACATGCAGTTAAAGAGTCGAATGAGGCAATAGGTGTGATGAATAAAAATCAAGCAGACTTTAATGCATATAATCGTGCCCAGGATTCAATAAAGAAATTACTCGGTGGCAATACTGCCGGTGGCAAAAAACCTGATCCTAACGGAGGAGATGGTTTAACTGATGACAAAGGAGGCAAAGGGAAAGGCACTTCTGTTCCATCTATCAGCGGAAGTTCTAAGATCACCCATCTCACCATCAATATTGACAGCCTGATCAAAGGCGGCGTAAATATTCATCGCGCAACTGTACAGGATGGCGTTGCTGAGATGCGCAATGTGGTTACCACTGAATTATTAACAGCAGTAAATGATGCCAACCTCGCGGCTGGCAAAAATTAATTATGGCATTTGATGCAACTGATATAGCAAGTCGTTACCGGTTCCTCCTAAGTGCTATGGGGCTGCAGTTTGTAAAAAGTTCTTTGTATGTGCCTGGAGAGCAACTTAACAGCCATAATAGTACTGGAAATGCTAATGACAGCACTAATGGCGGTTTTACTGTGTCTCATTCGGATAAAGGAGACCCCAATATGCATACAGGCGGTGGCCGTCCACCAATGAGCGAGCTGGGAACGCCGGTATTCAGTGACATGCTCCTTTCCAGTGTAGACCGTAAGGACTTTACCTGGGGGCAGGAAGATGTAGAGACTAACAAAGTGCATCTACTCCGTGTATTGTGTGATGTGGAGCAGACGAAAAATATTGTGAAGACAGCGATACAAGGCAGGAATGGAACGGTAAAGGAATACATCAGCGATGGAGATTACATAATTACAATTCGTGGGGCAATTACCCGCAGTTATAAAAGCAACTACCCAAAGGAGGAAATGAAAATATTCCTTGACCTGCTGAAGCAGCAAAAGAGCCTGAAGGTAACCAGCGAATACCTGATGCAGTTTGGGATTTATGAAGTGGTAGTTGACAGTTATAAAATGGGACAGGAAAGCGGCAGACAGAACACCCAAACTTTTGAGATTAACATGTGCAGTGATGCACCATTATTATTAAAGAAAAAAACAAATGTTCGTAGTTAACAGTTACATACAGATTGGTGATTATGAATTTAACTACTGCGTTGATGTAGAGATTGAAACCAGCATTGAGTCTTTGACAGATACATGCCGCATTACTCTTCCTCGAAAGTTTGAATGGAATATGCAGCAGATCGCTTTAGGCAATGACCCGATTTTGAAACGTAAAATGCCTGTGATAGTGAAGGCTGGTTATGATGGCAATTTACAAACCGAGTTTATTGGCTACGTAAAAGAAATTAAAAGCGGAGTGCCGGTTACCATTCAATGTGAGGACAGCATGTTTTTGTTGAAGCAGAGCGGAACAGAAGTGACAAAAGGGTATAATAAGAGTACAACTTTAAGCGAGATACTGGGTGATATTCTTCCTGCAGGCATTGAGTTCAAAGCAGTTGATGTTTCATTAGGAATGCCACGTTTTAATAAGCTTACTCCGGCAAGAGTTCTTGAAGAATTAAAAAGCAGGTACGGAATTTATTCATATTTCAGGATCATTGAAAACAGGCCAATTCTTTATAGTGGTCTTGCTTATTGGACAGACCACCGTGGAGAAGCTGAGTTCGAATTTGGACGAACAATTATTGACCATAGCAATCTTTTTTATAAAAGGGAAGAAGATGTAAGGATAAGAGTAAAGGCAATTGGCATAAATAAAAACAACAGTCGCGACAAAATTGAAGTTGGAGACCCGGACGGAGAATTAAGAACTGTTCATTATCATGATGTAGATAAAGCCACATTGAAGCTGCGTGCAGAACAGGATTTAGCAAGGTTTAAATACACGGGTTACTCCGGCAACTTTTTAACGTTTGGCGAACCAAGTGTACAGAAGGGAGATATAGCCAGCCTGGTTGGTAACAAGTATAATCCAGACGGAAAATACCTGATAAGAAAAGTGACGAAAAAGATTGGTGTAACAACCGGCTACAAACAAACAATAGAACCAGAGAGCATTGTTAACGATAAAAGAAATAATAAGGCAATTAGCGGATGACGGTTCCGAGGTGTACGGTAAGGTATGCAAGGTGACTGAGGTAAACGGAATGGTTTGCAACTGCAGCCCTATTGATGAAGATGCAGATATTATTGATGTAAGACTGGTTGCTGACGAAAGTACCGAGTTCTTTGTTTTAGTGCCTGCGGTTGACAGTTATGTGGTTGTTCAGTTTTTGAGTAAAGAAACAGCATACATCAGCATGGTGAGTAAGGTCACCGAGGTAAAATACAAAATAGGAGAAAGCTATTATAGTGTGACGGATGATGGTTTTTTGCTGCAGAAGGGAAATGATACCCTGAAGCAGATTTTAACATTGATCATCCAAAGCCAGCAGCAAATAATGGTGATGTACGGGAACAATCCAGACTATGCAAAACTGACCCAGGCTCAAAACAAAACGAACAACCTTTTAAGATAATGGCACTGAATAAAGACACATTGGGAGGACTGCTGTACAACGCACGTTTACAGTTTCAGGGAAAAACTGCTGATGAGCTGATACAGGCCTATGGTTCTTTAGATGATGCTTTTTTAGCAGCATGCAAGGCAGATGCTGAAGCCATTATCAATCATTTTAAAAACGATGGTACCGTTCCGGCTCTTGGCTTAAATGCGCCCAATGGCCCTGTTACTGGTACTGCACACATTGTATAATGGCAAACGCAATTGATTTTTTAATTGAAGATGATGGCGACCTGGTTGAAAACCCGGTAACGCTGGATTGGGAAGAAGGCAATAGCGACGGCCAGCATATACAAGACATACTGCAGCTGGAACCAGGCGAGCTGAAATATGATATACTGATGGGTGTGGGAATAACGAGGGCCATTAACGGCCCTGCAGCTGATGGCCAGCTCCGCAGGATCATTCAAATGCAGCTGGAAGCAGATGATTACAGCATAAAGAAATTAACAGTAACGAACGAAACAATCGAAATAGATGCCGAACGCAATAGCTAAAGAACTGCAAACCCTTTGTGATGTTGCTGTGGTGGCCACAGGAGGCTTTGAGGGCGTTTTTGCGCTGGCCTTGCTGAATGATGTGGGATTAACGGACAGGTTAAACAGTGGCCAGCTATTAGGCTATGAAAGTATAGTGGACGAGGATAACGTGCGGGAGCTGAATACCAGGAGAGCCCGGCCAGCCACCAGCATCAGGAACCCGGCAAATGATGTGGATGATGGCATTGACTTTTGGGCTATTGAGGTTGATTTTGTTGTAAGCTAAAGACAAAAAAAATGGCAAGAACATTTACAGAACTGGTTACTCTTTTTAACACTGAATACGTGGCTCAGCGTGCAGCTGAAGGTTTACCTGCGGATGATCCCGCATTGTGGAGCAGGGTGAGCCGTAAACGTTTTTTCAGAAATATTCAGTGCCTTCTTGCCTTGACAACGGAAACCATTTTTGACATATTCACCAGAGATGTTACGACAAAGCTCCGTGAATTAAAACCCCACACACAACGCTGGTATGCTAATAAAGCTTTGGCATACCAGCACGGTTTCAACCTGTTACCGGACAGCGATGAGTTTGATAATACAGGATATACAGATGCTCAGATTGCAGCCAGTAAAGTGGTAAAGAATTCCGCTGTTGTAGAACAGCAAAACCAGTTTGGCCGGGTTTACCTGCGCATTAAACTGGCCGGGGAGGATGCCGGTGATCTGGCTCCGCTAACCACTCCCCAGGTTGATGGCGTAAAAGCATACATGGCACGAATTAAAGACGCCGGTGTAAAGCTGCAGATTGACAGCCTGCCTGCTGATCGTATCAAAATGAAATGGAGCATTTACTATGACCCATTGATTTTGGATAATGCAGGAAACAGGCTGGATGGAACCATCAGCAATGTAGTGAAGGATACCATTAAAGGCTACCTGAAAAAACTGCCATTCAATGGTGAATATGTGAGAGAATATCATGAGGATGAACTGCAGGCGCTGGATGGTGTTACCATTGCCATCATTACAGAAGCACAGACAAAATACGGCCTGCTGCCATTCAGTAATGTGAATGTTAAGACAACGCCCGATGCAGGTTACCTGCGCTTTTATGATGATGCCGAACTGGAAATTACTTACATAGCCCAACCGCCAATAAGATAATGCCATACAACAGGAGAATATATAACATTAACTGGTTTCAATATGCAGTAGAGATGCTGCCGGTTAAATGGCGATTTGCAAAGCATTTTGTATAGGTAAAAGCAATGGCAGTTACATGGCAAGACCTGTATATAAGATTTACGGCATTTCGGATGGGCATAAAATATAACCTGCTGATCACTCCGCAGGTGTGCTTTTTGGAAAAAGCGCTGAATGACCGGTATGATGTTGCTGCCAGGAGAATATTCATTACTGATGCTCCGGAATATTTACCGCTGGTGTTGTTCAGGAGAATTGAAGGCAAAAAGGTTGTGTTTCATCGCAAGAGTGAAAACCTGCACCAGGTATTATACACAAAGGCAGAGACAGCACAGTTTAGTGTGGACTTCATTATTAACATACCAATTGGTATAGCCTATGACCTTGCAGAGCTTCGGGCATTTGTTGATGGATACAAGCTGGTAACTAAAACTTATAAAGTAAAAACATTCTGATGCAAAAAATTGATTTAACAAAGCTTGGCGGCTTGTTCACATACCAGGATACACTGGAGTTCATGCAAAATGGTTATTACCTGCCATTGCGGGCATTTTCTATTTTCAGCGGTGAGAAGTATGTTATTGCCGGTTGCGTTGAAGCAGGCAATGATGTGAGTGATGGATGGGTTGTGATTAATGGAGAGATAATGCCTTTTGTTGGTGGCAACTTTATTGCAAACCCGAGAGTGATCATCAATACCGTACAATCAGATGAAGGTTTTGACGACGGAACTTTAAAAACGGTTTACGAGGTTAAGACAGCCGGTTTGGGAAATACAGGCGGCTTTGATTATACAGAACTTAAACGGGTAGCTTATAACAGCTCCAGTATTGGTGAATTTTCAGGTAAGGTAAAAAAGGTACTGGATTCCATTCTTCAGCTTGAACCTGAAGTTATTTTAAATGGCTGCGAAGTAAGTGCAATAACTACCGGGCCAGACACAATGGATGTGAGTGCTGGCCTTGTTTTGTTTGATGGAATACTGCTTGAATCTCCTGCGTACAGCGGCCCATACCCTGCCTATTTGAAAGAGGATGGTGGCTGGGTTAACATAGTGCCCGGCGCTGGTCTTTACATCACTTTCGATCCACATACCAGCCAGCGATACATCAATGTACTTGACCGGTCATTAACACCAAGTGGCCGCATTATAATGATGGAAACACTCAGCGACAGGTTTGATACCGGCACTGGTTTGGGAAAATGGGAAATGAAGGGTTACCAACTGATGAGTGAAATGCAAAACCGTGTGCCACTCGGCTTATGGTATGATGCGATTCCTGAAGCAAATGTGAGTGATCCGCTGCATGCTGTAGAAGGAAACCAGGGCGGTGAAAAGCTCCATCAACTTACACAAGCAGAATTGCCAAGTATACCCGGTAAGGGCTTGGTGAGAACAACCGGCAATGATACAGTGACCGCATTTGATGCCAGCCCTGGTGAAATGGATGCAAAAACAATGCAGGCATGGCCCGGAACTGATACGCCACACGAGAACAGGCAACCATTCACAGTAATTGTTTACGCTAAAAGATCATAACAATGGCAAAACGACCCATTAATACGTTAAAAGGATGGTTTGTAACAAGGGCAAAACCGATGCAGCAGCAGTTCTGGGACTGGCTGGACAGTTTTCGTCATCTGGATGATAAGATTGGCTGGAACGACTTAGACCCATCCCTGCAAGCTTTATTTAATTCTTACAGCCCCATGATACCATTGCCTGCAGGTACAGTTACATGGGCAGCTCCAAAGGGAACCATGCTGCGAGGGTATTTAATAAAAGACAGCGGTGCCGGGCAGGCAGTTGCTGTTCGCATTGGCACCAGCGTTGGTGGAAATGAGATTTATGAGAGTGCAGAAGATATTGACACAAGCAATTTACAACATGGCATCATCGAACATAGCTATGTAATTGGCGATGCAGATACACAGGTTTACTTTACGTTGACAGCAGCTGATGCATCAACACTTTCAATAAACATTTACAAACAATAATATGAAGCAACTATTAACAACAATCTTATTGCTCGGTATTTTCTTTTATGCCTCGGCGCAGACTTACTCCGGCTCTACTATTGAAGCCAGGACAAAACTTATCATTAACCTGAAAAAAGTGCTCGGCATTCGCGACGACAGCACCACTACCAATGGCAGTGGTGATTATCTTATTACCGAGCGGGCTGCTAAGGCATACGCACGTCTGGCTGCTGTTCTTTATGGTGGCGGTGGCGGTTTATCTGATGGCGATAAAGGAGATATTACAGTTACAGGTGGCGTGTGGTCGATAGATAATAATACAATTACCACATCAAAAATAAATGATGCCGCAGTTACATTAGCTAAATTGGCTGGATTGATTGATTCAACTAAAGTGCCAACCCTTCATAGCCAGGCATATTATGATAGCAGGTACAAGGCAATTGGATATAATCCTGGTCTTGAAACAATTCTGAGCAACAGTTCGATACTCAGCGGTGCTCATACTATTAATGCTGGTACTAATAATTTATTTTTTAATTGGGATAATCCTTACTCAGGTAATCAACACCTGTATATCAATCACGGTCATTTCTCAGAATATACCCTCGGAAACGGTGATCCTTACTCACGTATAAATATGGGATCATATGAGATCGGGGGCGGAGGTAACAGCAATGAGATTTCTGTAGGTAACCATGAGCTTTATGGCATCAGATTAAATTCTGGTAATGGTTTTGGTGAACATAAATGGATACAGGTAAGAACAGACAGCATAATTATTGGTGCATTCAATGGCGTACAAAATCATGCAATTACAGTTACAGGTACAGGTGCTGGCCCGCAAACTGTTACATTTCCAAGCACACAAGTTGCTTCTGATACATTAGGAAGGTATATCGCTCTTTTGAACAATAATAAAATTGAAAAAGTACGTATAGGTTCAATTAACGGAGGTTTAAACACTCCTAAAATATCATCATTGTCTTCAGCAACCGGAAGTAATACCTTAGAAGTTGGTGATTATACACAGGTATGGAATTTTACCGGATTAACTCCTGCAGGTGGATTAAGGCTCACGGCCTCTGGGACAAGTGGTAGTACTACGGGAACGAACCTTTTAAGCTTATCTGTTACTGGAGCGGCTCCCAGTTCAAATCACCAAGCGCTTGGACTCTTTGTTTCAAATGACAGAACTGGCTCTGGCAAAAATATTGCCGCACAATTTCAGAGTAGTGGCGGTACTTCCAATGCTGCCATTTATGTTCCATCAGGCGGCGTTGTAATTGGAAGTTATAATCCCGGCAACAGCTTGTCTGTATCAGGAACATCATCATTGGCAACGGCTAATATCACAACATTAACTGCTGGTACAGGTTCAGTTACATCTACATTTACAGTGCCAACTGTATCTCTTAGTGATAGTTCTGATAATGCCGCAACTACAAAATTTGTCAAGCAAGCAATCTCTTCTGCAGTTAGCGGCGGTACCGCTGGCGTTACTTCTTTTAATGGTCGTACAGGGACTGTAACACCAACATCGGGAGATTATACAGTGGCACAGGTAATAGGTGCAGCTCCGCTGGCCAGCCCAGCACTAACAGGTGCACCTACAGCTCCAACACCAGCATATACTGATAACAGCACGAAGATTGCTACCACAGAGTTTGCATATCACATGGCGAGGGATAGTGGTTTCTTCTCGGGTTATCATATTATTGGTGACGGTACTTCCGCAAATCCGTTTAAAATAGACAGCACCCATACCAAGGTGCAGCCTTCGAATATCCAGGCAACAGGCTTTGCTGGCGGCGGCACCAAATTTCTGGCAGACGATAATACATGGAAGACTGTTAGCGGATCAATGAGCATTGGTGGTAGCGTTACCAGCGGCACAGCGAATAATATTCTTTATGTGGGTACCGGCCCGGTATTGGCCCAGGATAATAATTTCAATTATTCCAGTGGTAAACTGTCTGTTGGTTCAACAGGTGGTACCGGCGTTTTGAATTTAAAGGCATCTTCTGCAGTTAATACCGATCTTAAATTGACGGATGGCAGCAATACAGAAACATGGGGAGCTGCTGCCCGGACAGATGGTGGATTTTCATTCTTCCATAGCAGCGCAACACCATTTAAGATAAATCAATTCTCTCCTGACAATTCAATCGTCATCACAACAGGCGGTGTTACAGTGAAAGAACCGACTGTTTCTGTGGGTGCAATACCTTCAGCTCCATCATCTGGAAACGTAAAAATGTATGGCACTGCCGAGACTGGTTATTCAGGAATTGGTATTATCAATAGCGATGGCCAGGGATATACCATGCAGCGTTCTTTTGCAGAAGGAAAAAAAAGAATCTGGATCGGTAATACTACCACTACTCCAACAGCTATTGGTACCGCTGCCCTCACTGCCACCGGTACGGCAACGGCTGCAGCTATTGCGCTTACCAATATGCATACAAAGTTGCAGGGTACTGAATACCTGGTTACAACAGCCGCTACCACAGCTGTGGCCGGATGGAGAGAAGCGGCGAATGGTTTTTGGATGGGTAATACAGCTAATGATGGTGGATTTGAATTCATCTGCACATTTGGACCGGCCACAGGCGTTTCAACAACCACCGACCGCTTGTTTGTTGGGATGAGCACATCAACATCTGCCCCAACGGATGTGGAACCTTCTTCCCTCACAAATATGTTCGGTGTGGGTTATGATGCCGCAGATGCCAACCTGCAGTTTATGCGAAACGATGGTACAGGTACTGCAACAAAAACAGACCTCGGTAGCAACTTTGTTGTTCCTACAGCAGACAGAACGGATGTTTACAAGCTGGTGATGAGCTGCCCGCCGAACAGCACTACCATCACTTATAAGATCACCAACTTAACGAGCGGTAATACTGCAACCGGATCAGTTAACAGTGATATTCCGGCTGTGAATACACTCATGAGTGGCCGTGGCTATATCAGCGTTGGTGGTACCAGCTCTGTTATCGGAATCGCATTAAAATACTTGGAAATTTCATCATTCAGATAATATGAAAAAACTTATAACAGTAATTCTTTTAGCGGTTGCACTCAATGCGGGTGCAACTGTATATTATATCAGCCCATCGGGTAATGATGTTACCGGTGACGGCAGCCTTGGCAATCCATGGAAGACACTGGTTAAAGCTACCACTGCAGTTACAACCGCAGGTGATCTTATTCATGTGCTGGCTGGTACGTATACTGAAACTACAACGTGCAACCTCGCTGTCGGTGTAAGTCTTAGCGGTGATGGCCAATACAACACTATACTGCGCTCGAATGTAACTGCTGCATTCACACCCTTGCTCATGCTTTCATCCGCAGAAGGAACGAATGGTAATCAGATCATCAGCGATCTTCGTTTTGAAGGACAGCTTACAACCCAGTTTGGCATTCTTGTTTCAGGTCGGAGTAATGTGGAAATAAAAAACTGCCGATTTTATGATTTTTTTGACGTAGGTGTTTGCTTCCGTGGTCGGACAGATTTCTTGGATGATGCGCCTCACAATTACGGTGCTCCTACTATATATAGCACCGGTAATTCATTTCATGACTGCTATATGTGGAACAACGCAAACATTGATGATACTTATGGTCGTGGCAACCTTGAAATTGGCGGACAGATCGGCATACTGGTATACAATGATAGTATCATTCAAACAGCTCGTGCAACCGGCTTTAACGGATATTGCATGAAGAATGTTAACCAAGGATGGATTAAAGGGATGAAAGTTTATAACTGTTACCTTGAAGTAAACCCTTTCCATTGTGCAACGAACGGTGGGTGTAATAATCGGTGGGACTTTGCTTTTGAATTTTCTGACAATCAAGGTTTGGAATTTTTTAACAATAGGGTATTGGGCAGCTGCGATCAGAATTTCCAATACAAAGGCTCTTATCCTTACTCTGTTTACTATCATGATAATGTATTTGGTTGGCCAAGCCTGAACACTAATCCAACCTGGGGAATAATATTAGAGTACAGTACCAGTGATGCAAAATTTGAACGCAATACTTTCATGAATGTAACTATACCGTTTTGGTTTGTTCCTCGATCCGGTGACACGCTGCATAGGGATACAATCAGAAACAACTTAGCTTATGGTATGGGCACCACCGGTGGATATGATGGCCGTGCGATCAAACAGCAAGGCGATTTTTCCAATAATCCAGCCAACGGTTGGGTTATAGATAATAATACGTTTATTGGGAAAACTGGCGGTCAGGGTACTTTTGGTATTGACATTCCTTTGGGCTCAACTGCTGGAGTGAGCAATAATAAATGCCGGAATAATATCGTAGCAAATTTTTCAGTTGGAATTCACTCAGGTGGCGGTGCCAACATGAGCGACATTTTGATTAATAATAACCTGACAGATAACGTTACAACTGCAATCAGTTTGGGGGGCACTCCGTCTGGAACATATTCAACAACGGGAAATATTTCTGCAGCACCGAACTTAAACAGCTCCTATCAACCTAATACAGGATCACCGGCAATCGATGCCGGTATAAATGTTGGACTTTCATTCAATGGTTCTGCACCTGATATTGGATTCTATGAAACAGGTGGAGCTGATGTGACACCTCCGACAGTTATATCAGTGGTTCCTTCTAATGGTGCAACCGGTGTAACGATATCAGATAACGTGGTTTTGACATTTAGCGAAAACCTTAATCCTGCTACTGTAACCAGCAGCAGTGTGTCGATTGTTGGCGTAACCAGCTCTGTAAGCTACAGTACTGGAGTGGTGACTATCAATCCAACGAGTGACCTGGCATATAGTACAACCTATACGGTGCAAGTGACAACGGCAGTAACTGATTTATCGGGTAATGCCATCGCCAGCACCTATACATCGACATTTACAACAGCAGCAGCACCGGCACCCAGCAGTAATATGGTGAACGGGCACCGGAAGTTTACGAGATTGTAAAATCTGTTTTCTCATAAGCAGTTAGTTTTGGTAAAACGGCTCCTGTGTCTACAGGGGCTTCTCTTTAAAATAATTTGAGTGGTAATAAGCGACAAACTCAAATTATACATATGAAACAAAGAATCCTGAAGACCCCCATCAGTTACTATGGTGGCAAACAAAAATTAGTAACAACGATCCTGCCCATTATTCCCCAACACAACTTTTATGTTGAACCGTTTGTAGGAGGTGGCGCTATCTTCTTTGCCAAGCCTCCCAGCCTGGTTGAATGCATTAACGACACGAACAAAGAGCTGATCAACTTTTACCACGTTCTGCAAAACCGGTTTGTGGAGCTGGAGAAGATGGTATCAGTCACACTTCACAGCAGGAGCCTGCACGATGATGCTCATGTGGTGTACAATAAGCCCCATATGTTTGAAGAGGTAAAACGGGCATGGGCTGTTTGGGTATTAAGCACACAGAGCTTTGCGGCCATGCTGGATGGCAGTTGGGGCTTTGACCGGAGCGATAATACTACCACAAAGAAGATCACCAACAAGCGCAATGAGTTTACAGAAGACTATGCCCGGCGCATGCAGAATGTGCAGCTTGAGAGCGCTGATGCCCTTTACATCATCCAAAGCAGAGATAGTGCCGATACCTTTTTTTATTGCGATCCACCGTACTATAACAGCGACTGCGGACACTATGACGGGTATAGTGAACAAGACTATGAGAACCTTCTGAAGCAACTGGCCGGAATTAAGGGCAGATTTCTGTTGTCTTCCTATCCATCGCCTTTACTGAATAAGTACATTAAAAAGCACGGGTGGCGCTCACAGTGCTATGAACAGGGTGTATCTGTCAATTCAAAATCAGGTTACCAGAAAAGGAAGTGGGAGATGCTGACGGCCAACTTTGAGCTGAAGTAAAAAAAGCCGGGGGTTGTTATAGGTGCGAACCGACAAACAAGCTAAGTGGTAGAAACCACTTTTACCCCGGCCTATAGAGTGATAATAAGCCTGTGTAATGGCCTGTTTGTCAGTTCGCAGGGCAAATATAATGTATTGCCCATTGGTAATAAAATACCGCCCCAAAAGGCGGTATTTGCCGTATCGCAGAATTTCGACGGTACGTTTTAAAAAGTCAGTCGTTACGTTTTTGCGCCCTTACACTGCTATTGGCCGCAAATTTTGGGTCAGCCTTCTTTTTATCTTCCAGCTGCTGTTTTAAAATGGGGTTATTTTTCAGTACTTCAGCAGCCAGGTCTTCCCAGCGGTAATCGCTGTATCCCTCTTTTTGCTGCAGTATGGCATCAAAAAAATTCCAGGCAAAAAAACTGTCGTCACCGGTGGGTTCCAGCATTTCAATCAAATAACGGTTGGCCGGCTGATCCAGGTTAACAACATAATCTCCTTTTAAGAAACGGATATTTTGTTTTAACGGAGTAATTTTAAGTCCGTTGTTGCGGTGATGCTTTTCATAAGGGCGGGGAGAACTTTTGTATTCGTCAATATGATATGCTTCCACCTCAATCATTGTGTCAGCCTTTAACTGCTGCATCACCACATTATTCAGTTTCAGCAGGTCGGTAACATTGCTCCATCCCTGCGGAATGATATATGCCCTGGGGGCAGTTACAAAATTGACCGGGTTAAAAGTATTGAAGAATTTAAGTTCCCTTGTATACGGTTTTGTATGATTGTAAAACATCCGCTGCAATCCGGTGGCATCACTGGTTTTAAAATCCTGTTCATAGCCTTTGAATGTGATCATGGAAAATTTTGTACTGTCGGTCACCCAGCCCAATGCCCATGTTTTTGCTTTCAATATTTCTTCCTTTGCTTTATTGCGCTGCTGAATGATTGCTGTTGCATTTACTGATGCTTTTTCAATCATGGTTTGCATGAGTGCATAAGTGGAAAGCACCCTGTCTTTATACGGTTTCAGCATATGTGTTTCGGGTACAAAGCCAATTGTTTGAAACAAAGCAGCATAGCCGGATGAGTACCTCGGCGGGTCGTAAAACATTTCCATGCCTTTTCCAAAATCGGTGGTTTCAAAATTCACATAAGGCACCATGTCCCATTTTTTTTCCTGCATGCCTATGTATAGCTGGGGCTCAAAAGTTTCTTTTAGCCAGGCACCAAGGCTTGCGCCCAGCTTATCGTACTGGGTGGTAAGCAGCGTCATGGTATGCTGGTAATCGGCACCATCGCTTACATGGTTATCCATGAAAATATCCGGATCCAAAAAATGAAACAGCTGCGCAAATGATCTTGCTTCCTTACTGTCGCACTTGGTAAAATCTCTGTTCAGGTCAAGGTTTTGTGCATTGCCCCTGAAGCCATATTCCTTTGGCCCGTTTTGGTTGGCCCTGGATGTGGTGCCGCGGTTGAGGCATCCGCCGATATTATATACAGGGATAAGTGCCAGTACAACGTTTTGTGGCAATAAAACTTTTTTTGTTACAATATCCCTTACCAGCATCATGCTGGCATCAATACCATCGGGCTCGCCGGGGTGGATGCCATTATTGATGAGTATTACGGCTTTGTTTTGCCGGTGCCATTGTGCAGGATCAAATTTCCCGTCTGCACTTACCAGTACAAGGTGCAAAGGATAACCGGCATCCGTCATCCCCATTTCTTTTACAAGCACATTGGGAGCGGCTTTATCAAGATTTTTATACCATTGCACCGCTTCAAAATAAGTGGCGCTTTCCATGCCATTGCTGGTTTCAAAGCGGCATTGCTGGGCGGAAGCAGCGAAGGACAATTGTAAAAAAAGGAAAAGCAAAATGCAGTTTCTCATGTGCCGTTAATTTTTTGGAAAGCTACAATTTTTTAAAAGGGGAGGTATACCGCTAATAAAAAAAGGCCGCATACATGCAGCCTTTATGAATATCATAAATAAGATGAATTATTTTGCCAGTGCGTTCACTTTCTTGGCCAGCTTGCTTTTTAAGTTAGCAGCTTTGTTTTTGTGGATGGTACCACGCTTAGCCAGTTTATCGATCATAGAAGCCACTTCAGGTAATTTGTCGCCTGCTGCTTTTTTATCTTCCAGCGCTCTCAGGTCACGGATGGCATTACGGGTGGTTTTGCCATAATAACGGTTGCGTTCGTTGCGCTTGCGGCTCTGACGTACATCTTTTTTGGTTGCTGAGTGATTTGCCATTAATTCAAATTTTTGGGCTGCAAAGATAGGGGGAAATAATCAATAATGAATAATCAATAATGAATAATTTTTTGTTCAAGGGGGATATTTACTTAAATTCAGCCCTTAACCGGGGGTATGAACAGGTATATTGTACTTTTAATGCATACAGGGTCTCTCATTTTGCTGGCTTTGGGCTGGGTGCAAGATATGCTTCATATAGAAGTTAGTACCCATTTTATAGTGGATTTTAACCTTTTTAACGAGAGGCGGAGTGTGTTGGGCACCCTGCAAACCCTTTGGGAAAGCAGTAATTACTGGCCCTTCCTGCTTATTTTTCTCTTCGGTATTGTAGTTCCCGTAATAAAGTCGGTCATCATTTTTTACCTGCTGCTTGCCAAAAATCCTCCTGCCCGGGCATATCATTTTGTAACTGTCATCAGTAAATGGGCCATGGCCGATGTATTTGCCATCAGCATTTTTGTGGCTTTCCTTGGGGCTAAGGTCATGCAAAACACCAGCGCAACACTTGAATCCGGCTTCTATTATTTTTCGGCTTATGTTTTATTAAGTGCACTGATATCTGTGCTGCTGGGAAAAATGCTTAACAACCCCGCCACAACGAATGCATAATTGAACGATATTTGCAGCCGGAAAACTACCCAACGGTCTTTTATTGCGCTTTGCTGAAAGTTATTGAGTCGCAGCCCTGCTCTGCTGCCTGATGAGATGGGGTGCAAGTGTGCCCGCAGGGCCTTGCAGGCGACGCCACTGAAGTAATACAGCAGTACAACTGCCGGGTTCAAAAATATTTCACATTACTTATTATGAAAGATTTTCAATACATCACCAGTTCGCATCCGCAATACATAGGAGGATTGTATAATGATTTTGTAAAAGACCCTTCCAGCGTTGATCCTGAACTGAAAAAATTTTTTGAAGGCTTTGATTTTGCCGTAAGCAATGGTGTGAAGGTAAACGGCGCTGCACATGCAGTACCTGCTGCAAGTGACACCGGTATCGACTGGATGAGCGAGATACGTGTGTACCGCATGATACTGGGCTACCGCAATAAAGGTCATTTGCTGGCCGATACCAATCCCATCCGCAGGCGTAAAGACAGGGGGGCCAGTATTGAAAAAGAATTTTACGGTTTTACGGATGCTGATCTTGATAAAACATTCAATGCCGGCAGCCTGATCGGTTTGGGTCCGGCTACATTGCGTAATATCATTGCGCATCTCGAAAAATGTTATACTGGTCATGTGGGTATCGAGTTCAAGTATATCAGCAACCAGACAAAGGTTGACTGGCTTACCAATGCCATTGAAAAAACAATGCAGCAGCCGGTGGCACTGGAAAAGAAAAAGCGCATCCTTCAAAAACTGAATGAGGGGGTGATGTTTGAAAAATTCCTGCATACAAAATACATCGGGCAAAAACGCTTTAGCCTTGAAGGGGGCGAAACCACTATTGCGGCACTGGATGCCATCATCAGCACTGCAGCCGACAATAATGTGCAGGAAGTGGTCATAGGCATGGCACACCGCGGTCGCCTCAATGTGCTGGCCAATGTAATGGGAAAAACCTACGAACAGATATTCAGCGAATTTGAAGGTAACAGCCTCCCCGATACCACTATGGGCAGCGGAGATGTAAAATACCATCTTGGCTTTAGCAGTAATGTGCAAACGGCCAATGGAAAAAATATTTATTTAAAACTGGCACCCAATCCTTCTCATCTTGAAACCGTAGATCCTGTTGTGGTGGGTTTTGCAAGAAGCAAGGCCGATATATTATACAAGAGTGATTACGACAGGATATTACCCATACTGATACATGGCGACGCGGCTGTGGCAGGCCAGGGCGTTGTATATGAAGTACTGCAGATGAGCGGACTGCCGGGTTATTATACCGGCGGCACCATTCATTTTGTCATCAATAACCAGATTGGGTTTACCACCGATTTTGATGATGCCCGTACTGCCGATTACTGTACATCGGTTGCTGCCATGGTACAGGCACCGGTATTGCATGTAAATGGCGATGATGCAGAAGCTGTGGTGAAAGCCGCAGAGATCGCCACACTGTACCGCCAGGAATTCAACAGCGATATTTTTATCGATATGGTGTGTTACCGCCGCCACGGACATAACGAAGGTGATGAGCCGAAGTTTACACAGCCGCAGTTATATTCCATCATTGATAAACATTTAAACCCCCGTGAGGTTTATACACAGTTCCTGATAGAGAATGGAGAGCCCGATGCAAAAGAACTGGCCAGGGAAATGGAACAGAAATTCCTGGCTGATTTACAGGAGCGCCTGGATGAGGTAAAACAAAATCCACTTCCATATACTTACCAGCCGCCCGAACTGGTTTGGAAAAGTTTGCGCAAAGCCGCTGCCGATGATTTTGAACATTCACCTGTAACCGCTTTGAGTGAGGATGTGTTCAAACAGGTATTTGACGGGCTGATGCAATGGCCCGAAGGATTTAAGCCTTTGCGTAAAGTGGAGAAGCTGATACAGGATAAAATAAAACTGTTCAACGATGAGAAGAAAGTGGACTGGGCAACTGCAGAACTGATGGCATATGGCAGCCTGCTTACCGAAGGCAAAGATGTGCGCATGAGCGGGCAGGATGTAAAGCGTGGTACTTTCAGTCACCGCCACGCAGTTATTTATGACGAGAACACCAACAAGGGATATAACAGGCTCAATCATTTCAGCGATGGCCAGCAGCCCTTCCGTATTTACAACTCCCTGCTGAGTGAATACGCGGTGCTGGGTTTTGAATATGGTTATGCCATGGCCAACCCCAATGCGCTGGTAATATGGGAAGCGCAGTTTGGCGATTTTTGCAATGGTGCCCAAATAATTGTTGACCAGTTTTTAACCACTGCCGAAACCAAATGGCAGCGTATGAACGGACTTGTATTATTGCTGCCGCATGGTTACGAAGGACAGGGGCCCGAACACAGCAGCGCCCGGATGGAACGCTTCTTGCAATTATGTGCCGAAATGAATATTGTGATCACCAATATCACCACGGCAGCCAATTTCTTCCATGCATTGCGCAGGCAGCTTACCTGGCCCTTCCGTAAACCGCTGATCAATTTTTCGCCCAAGGCCAACCTGCGTCATCCCGGCAGTTACAGTGCCATGGCTGAGTTTACATCAGGGGGCTTTAAAGAAGTGATAGACGACAGCACGATACAGGACACATCTGTTGTTACAAAAGTGCTGTTGTGTACCGGTAAGATCTATTTTGAACTGGCCGAGAAAAAACAGAAAGACAACCGCAATGATGTAGCCATCATCCGCCTGGAACAGGTGTACCCGCTGCCACAAAAGCAGCTGGATGAACTCCATAAAAAATACAGCAAGGCCATCTGGTACTGGGTACAGGAAGAACCGCTGAATATGGGGGCTGCCTCCTTCCTGCGCATGAACCTGAAAAACATCAATCTTTATATAATCAGCCGCCAGGCAAGTGCTGCCACAGCAAGTGGCTATGCCAAAATACACGCCAAGGAACAGGCGCAGATAGTAGACACCGCATTTAGTATTTAAAAAGCGGATAAAAAACTTGTAAAAGCCCAATAACTGTATTGGGCTTTTTTTTATATTTGTTACAATTCAACTTTGAAAACTTCGTTTACCCAGACAATAAACCGTATTACTGACTGCACCCTTTAACCACATCATATCATTTCAGCCAATAAATATATACCTATGTCTTTATTAAAAAAGCAAGGCGCAAGACCGGCAATATTGCTTATTGCCCTTTTGCTCACCGCTGCAACAGTATCATTGCATGCACAACTGAACAGCAGCCCGGATGAAGGACTTGCCATCAGTTACAGTAAAAAATTCAAAGACGATGATATCATGCTGCGCTCATCGTACCAGTTCTTTACGTTCGATAAAGGCAAGAATGCCCTGGGCGATAAAGTGGTGGAAGTGGAAGAGAATTCAGAATATGAATACATGGCGCTGAAAAAATACAGCAGCATGGCTCACCCCGAGTTCTATAATAAATTCATTGAACTGAAGAATTTTAAACGTGCTGTGTATTACGGCAACAAATATTACACGCTCGAAAAAGGCGGGTACGACCGTTCAGTTACCGGCGATGATATATTTTTCGACGACAGCCGTGTACAGTTCTTCGGCCTGCGTTTTAATGAAGTGGGCTCTGCGCAAAAAGTAACCGTACGCAAAATTTATTCTGATGGCAAATACCTTACCCGTATTTTTTTCAGTTCAGGCTATCCCACCAAACAACGCACCATTGAATTTAAAGTGCCCGACTGGCTCACCGTTGAATTCAAGAAAATGAATTTTGATGGTTTTAAAGTGGATGTGAAGGAAACAAAAAAAGGCGGCTATACCAATTATGTGTTCACCGCAAACGATTTGCCCGCTTTTAAAAATGAATACCGGAGAATTGGCCGTGCAGAAACCGACCCGCATATTATTGTGCAGATAAAATCATTTGATGCCAAGGGCGAAACACTGAAAGGTTTTGACAAAGTGGATGATGTATACGCATGGAATAACCGGCTGTACCAGATGGCGGGTAATGAAACCGATAAACTGAAAGCCACTGTTACAAAGATCACCGAAGGCAAAACAAAAGATCTTGATAAGATAAAGGCCATCTACTACTGGGTGCAGGATAATATCCGTTACATCGCTTATGAAGATGGTTACTCCGGTTATATTCCCGCTTCTGCGCAGGATGTGCTCTCTAAAAAATACGGCGATTGCAAGGGTATGGCCAACCTGCTTACCGAAATGCTGAAACTGGCAGGATACAATGCGCATTTTTCCTGGATCGGTACAAGGAGCCTGCCTTATTCACAGTCGCTGCCGGCACTCTGTGTAAACAACCACGCCATATCAACCCTGTATTTTGAAAACAAGACCTATTTCCTCGACGGAACAGAAAAATATGTTCCCTTCGGGCAAAACGCATTCCGCATACAGGGCAAGGAAGTGATGGTGAGTGAGGGCGACAAGTTTAAAATAATTCCCGTTCCAGTAACCACGGCCGAAGACAATAAGCTGTACACAAAGGCTGATTTTACATTGGAGAATGAAACACTGAAAGGAAAAGTAAAAGTTACTTTAACAGGAAACCAGCGTACCGATTTTCACCAGCAATACCAGGAACTGCCCACCACCAGCCAGGAAGAATTTTTGAACGACTACCTGGAATTTGGCAATGATAACCTGGTGGCCACCAATGTAAAAACAAACGACCTGAAGAACAGGGAGCTGCCGGTGACCATTGAAGGCGATATCGATCTTACCAACGGTGTGAATTCCATCAGCGGCGATAAATATGTGGGTATAGACTTTTTTCCAAAAACACTCGACCGCTTTGTGCCCGACGAAAAAAGGGTGGAAGGATATGACCTGGATGATGTGATAAAATTTGAGGATGAGATATCACTCACTGTTCCGGCTGATAAAAAGTTTGCCGATAAGCCCGATAACCTTGAAATAAAAAACGAAGGTTACGAATTCAAGGGGGAATATACGGTGGTGAACAATAAACTCATTCTTAAAAAAACGCTGGCCATTAAAAACAGCATCATTAAGAAAAGTGATTTTGAGAACTGGAAAAAATTCCTGGAATCCATCAAAGAATTCAACAGGTACCTCATCACCATTACAAAAAAATAATTTCAACTAAAAATACTGCAGATGAAAAAAATACTGCTTCTTATATTTTCCGTGATCTTTTGTGCCGGTTTTGCCGCAGCACAAAATGTGATTGACGAGGATTTTCTTGATATCATAGAAAAAAATGCGGCACCATTATGGCAGCAGCCGGCACCGCAGTTTACCAGTAACAGCACCCCCGATAAATACGCAAAGGAATCGGCTGTTATCATTGGTTTCAAACGTGAACTGAGCATTGATAAAAAATCGAAATTCGGTTTTTTAACCAAGGGCGAAAGAAGCCTGTTGTTTTACGAGAACATCCGTTTTAAAATAAAGCTCAATGATAAGAATGCGGTGAATGCCTTTACCGAATTCTATTTCCGTTACAGTGATAAGGAAGACGGCTTCAGTGCCAAAGTGTATAAGAATAATGGCATTACCACCAATGTAAACCTGGCCGATGCGGTACGTATGGAAAGCACGGGTGATGTGCCGGAATTCTTTAAAAGTTTTTTCGACCAGGAAGTGAATGCACGCAACCGTTATTATAAAGTGGCCAGTCCCGACCTGGAGCCCGGAGATGTGCTGGAATATGTTACCATTACCAAAAGCAAACTTGATGTGCGAAACAATGGTGTGGTGCAGTTTTCGCCGCAGTATGAGCTCTGTTCAAAAAAATACCCCATCCTGTTTAACCAGATCGCCATTGAAACAGATGATAAATCCTATTTCAAGGCACTATCAAAAAACGGCGCACCGGAGTTTAAAAAAGAAGCAGCGGCCAACAGTGAATTTTTCAGGTATGTATTTACCGATACTGACCGGCCCACTGAAAAAGATGTAAACTTCATCAATGCTTACCGCCAGCAACCCTTCACCAAATTCCAGGTAATTTATTCCAACAAGGAAGATGTAAAAGGAGTGCTGATTGGCGCAAAAGGCGAGATCAAATCCGGCTTTACAAAAGAAGAACTCGCCAAACGAGCGTGGGAAGACTATGCACAAACAGGCGATTATTACCTGGGCAGTGTGCCCATCCAGAAATATGTGACTGAGTTGTGGGCCGACCTGAAAAAACTGGGTGCAAAAGACTGGGGCGATAAAGATTATATCAAAAATGTGTATTACCGCTTGCGCAATATGGTGATGTTCAGGGATACTTATTTAAGCGACCAGACCGCTGCCTATCTTTTCGGTTCGTTGCTGTTTCAAAAAGATATTAAGTCTGACCTTATCATTACAGTATCCAACAATATTGGTGATTTGAAAGATGTGCTTTTTGACAACGAGATCCGTTATGTAACCCGTGTGGGCAAAGATTATTATTTCAACTTTACCGATCACTCCAATCCTGGAGAACTGGTGGAAAGCCTGCTGGGCAGCGAAGGTTATGTTATACAGGAACCGGAACGCAAAACAGGCAACCAGTCCATTGTGCCGGTTAAACTGCCCGATGCCACATCTGATCAAAACACGGCCTTGTACGAGATCAATGCATCTCTTAATGCCGACATGAGCACGCTCACGGTTTCAAGGGTGTCAACATACAAAGGCATTGCAAAGAACCGCAACATTGCCGATGCAATGAAGTACACTACGTACATGATCAATGATTACCGTAATTACAACGGTAATGATCCCACCGAAAAAATGCGCCCCAGGGAAGAAGAGGAGTACAGCAATATGCTGCGTACGCTGAAAGAACGTTATGCAGAGGAAAAACCAAAATTTGTAAAGCAGGAACTGCAGGGCGAATTTGGCAATAAGGTAACATATAAAAACTTCAGCATTGCCAGTGATGGCCGCAGCCTTAAAACGCAGGACCTGAAGTTTACCGAGGATTTTGAATTGCAGGGAATGGTGCGTAAGGCCGGAAAAAAATTGTTGGTGAATATCCCCGGTCTTGTAGGCTCGCAGCTGCAGTTTAAAAAGGAAGAACGCACCCGCAATAACGATATTGATGTGAGCTATGCCAGGGCATTGGGCTGGCGTATCAATTTTAAAATACCCGATGGCTATACACTGGAAGGTTTACCCGAACTGGCGGCCAGTATCAACAATGAAATAGGTACTTATTCCTGCACCGCAACACAGGCCAACGGAACCGCCACTATTGAAGTAAGAAAGATATACAAGCAGGCCACATTCTCCAAATCTAAGTGGAACGATATGCTGGCTTTTGTGGATGCCGCTTTCAATACCTCCTTTAAAAACATTTTGCTAAAACCAACTAAATAAATAAAGAAAAATAACCTGGTCCTTGCTAGCCTTTTATTGTGCTGCACCTAACTGGCAATACAAGTATAATTGAATCAATACGTGCTCTGCAATGTTTTCCAGGATGTTTTTCATCAGCATCCTTCATAAATAAGCGCTGCGCCCTGGCCCACACCAATACACATGGTAGCCAGGGCGTATTTATTTTTACGGCGTTTCAGTTCATGCAATAAAGTGGTGCTTATCCTTACACCGCTGCAACCAAGCGGGTGGCCCAGTGCTATGGCGCCGCCATTTACGTTTACCCTTTCAAGATCAAGCCCCAGGTCGTGTATGCAGGCAATGGATTGTGATGCAAATGCCTCGTTCAGTTCCACCAGGTCAAGATCTGCAATGGCAATACCTGCCCGCTGTAAAGCTTTTCTTGTGGCGGGTACAGGTCCAACGCCCATTACCGAAGGGTCCACCCCGGCAACTGCCATGCTTACCACCCTTGCCATGGGAGTGAGGTTGTATTTTTTCACCGCAGCTTCGCTTGCCAGCAGCATGGCTGCAGCGCCATCATTAATACCGCTGCTGTTACCTGCTGTTACTGTGCCGTCTTTTGCAAAAGCCGGTTTCAGCTGGCTCAATTTATCGAGTGTGCTTAAACGGGGGTGTTCATCTTTATCAAAATCAAAAATATTGGCGCCCACCTGTACCTGCAGGGGTATGATCTCGTCCAGCCATCTGCCCGCCTCGTATGCAGCAACATATTTCTGCTGGCTGTAAAAGGCAAATTCATCCTGCGCAATACGGCTGATGTTCCATTGTTTTGCCACGTTCTCCGCTGTTTCGCCCATGCTGAACGGGTAGTACATTTCGCTCAGTTTTTTATTTACAAAGCGCCAGCCCAGCGTGGTATCGTACATATGTGCCTCACGTGAAAATGCGCTGCTGCTTTTGGGAATTACAAAAGGGGCCCGGCTCATGCTTTCCACACCGCAGGCAATCATCACATCCCCGTCGCCGCAGGCAATGGCACGGGTGGCATCCATCACGGCTTGCAGACCGCTGGCGCATAACCGGTTGACCGTATTGCCGGCAACCGTTACAGGCAGCCCTGCCAGCAATGCCGCCATACGTGCCACATTGCGGTTATCTTCGCCACTTTGGTTGGCAGCGCCTGCAATCACATCTTCAATGGCATTGATATCAACATTACCATTGCGCTTCAGCAGCGTTTTTATTACATAGGCCAGCAGGTCATCGGGCCTGATGCTGCTTAATGCGCCACCATATTTGCCAATGGGTGTACGTACAGCATCAATCACATAAACTGGTTGCATAGTTTTATTTTTTGGTAACGGGCATTCATGCTTTAATGAGCATGGGCGGCTTCGGCTGCAAGGCCCTGCGGGCACACTTGTACTTCATATCGTTTTTGGAGCAATGTGTTTCGCCCGGCCACTGCAGTTCTGTCTTTGTAAAAATAAACAGAATAACTAATTAATCGGCATTTACAAATTAAATGTGTTTTACCAGTGTACGGGCTGTTTTTTTAAGAAGCGCTTACAATAAACTTGCTTCTCCCGTTGTACCTTTGCGCCATGGCAGCATTAAAGAACATAAGAACACTGAGCTTACCCGAACTGAAAGAATATTTTGAATCCATTGGCGACAAAAAATTCAGGGCCATGCAAACTTATGAATGGCTGTGGAAGAAAAATGCACGCAGTTTTGAGGATATGAGCAACCTTTCCAAAGAACTGCGCCAGAAACTGCACGAACATTTTACCCTGCCTGCCATACAAACCGATACCACGCAAATAAGCTCCGACGGTACGGTTAAATCACGTTTTGTTACCTACGATGGTCATTTTATAGAAGGCGTACTCATTCCTGCCGAAAGCCGTAATACGGCCTGTGTTTCCTCGCAAGTGGGCTGCAGCCTTACCTGCAGTTTTTGTGCCACAGGTAAAATGGAACGCAAACGCAACCTCAACTTCGATGAGATTTTTGACCAGGTGGCCCAGCTGAACGAACAGTGCGAAAAAGTATATAATAAAAAACTCAGCAATATAGTGTTCATGGGTATGGGCGAACCGCTGCTCAATTACAGCAATGTGCTGCAGGCCATTGATAAGATCACCAGCAACGATGGTATGGCCATGAGCCCCAAACGCATTACTGTATCCACTGCCGGAGTTGCCAAGATGATCAAAAAACTGGGCGATGATAAAGTGCGTTTCAACCTGGCACTGAGCCTGCATGCGGCCACCGATAAAAAACGCGACAGCATCATGCCCATCAATGAAACCAACAGCATTGACGTACTAATTGAAGCGCTCAATTATTTTTATAACGAAACAAAGAATGATATCACGCTGGAGTATATCCTGCTGAAAGACGTGAATGATTCACTCAAAGATGCAGAAGAACTTATTAAGATATACCGCAAAATCCCCACGCACCTGATCAACGTGATCGAATACAATCCAATCGACGGGGCGGCTTTTGTAAAACCCGATGAGGATGCTACAAGATCGTTTACAGAATATTTATTAAAACACAAGGTGAATGTTCGCCTGCGCCGCAGCCGCGGAAAGGATATTGATGCCGCCTGCGGACAGCTGGCCAATAAAAAATAGCCCGTACTGGGATTTAAAAGTTACCTTTGTGCCTCACTACTGTTGTAATAACAGCAAAACACTTCAACATGAGCCAGTCAGGTTTCCAGAAATTTGTAGGTAAAAAAAAGAACAGCGTAATTAAGGAGCAGATACTTAAAGAGCGCCGTGAGTACAAAAAAGAACGCAAAGAATTTTTCGAGAAAAAGAAAGCGGAAGAATACCAGCAGCGCCAGCTAAAACGTGGTGAAGTGGTAAAGCCTTCTCCTGGTAAAGGACGGCCGTCGACGGACGACGGACGACAGACGGCCGGTCAACGGTCAACTGCCAACAGCCCAAAGGCAAACGGCAAACAATCCACTGAAACCGCCAAACCAAAAACAGGTTTAATGCCCCTCAATAAATACATTGCCCATTGTGGTATTTGTTCAAGAAGGGATGCGGTGGAACTGATCACCACAGGAAAGGTGAAAGTAAACAAAGCCGTGATTACCGAACCCGGTTTTAAAGTGAGCAACGACGACGAGATCATTTACAACAATAAAAAAATATTCGTTACCAAAAACCTGGTGTACATACTCCTTAACAAACCGAAGGATTATATCACCACGTCAGACGATCCGCAAGGCAGGAAGACGGTGCTGCAGCTGATAGCAACGGCCACCAAGGAAAGGGTATATCCCATTGGGCGTTTAGACCGGAATACCTCTGGTGTGTTATTGCTGACCAATGATGGGGAACTCACGCAAAAACTATCGCACCCCAGTTACGAGATCACAAAGATCTATGAAGCAAGGCTGGATAAACCATTGGTAAAAGCCGACTTTGATAAAATACTCAAAGGGCTGAAACTGGAAGACGGAGAAGTTTACGTAGACAGCCTGGCTTATGCCGACAGTAAAGACAAATCCATTATTGGTATTGAACTGCATAGCGGGCGCAACCGTATCGTTCGCCGCATATTTGAGCATTTGGGTTATGATGTGAAAGGGTTGGACAGGGTAATGTTTGCCAATCTTACCAAAAAGAATGTGGAGCGTGGCCATTGGCGTTACCTCAGCGAAAAAGAAATACGCTTACTCAAATACATGAACGCCTCAAAAAAGAAATAAGCAGTGAGCAAGAACAGCCTGGAGATCATTTTTGAGAATGAAGATTTTGTTGTGGTGAATAAGCCCGCTGGTTTATTGTCCATCCCCGACAGGATGCAGTCTGCCGTTTCATTAAAAGATATGCTGATTGAAAAATACGGGCAGATATTTACCGTACACCGTATAGACAGGGATACCAGCGGCATCATTGTATTTGCAAAGCATGAAGCGGCGCATAAATTTTTATCAAAAGCATTTGAGGAACGGCAGGTGGAAAAAGATTACCGTGGTATTGTGCTGGGTATTCCGCCTGCTTCAGGCACTGTTGATGCGCCAATAAGTGAGCACCCGGTGCATAAAGGAACCATGGTGGTGCACCGTAATGGTAAACCGGCCATAACCGATTATACATTGGTGGAGTCTTACAAAAGTTTTTCACTCGTCGAATTCCGTATTCATACAGGCCGTACCCACCAGATAAGGGTGCACAGTAAAAATATCGGCCACCCGCTTGCCTGCGATGAATTATATGGCGATGGCAAACCGGTATTATTATCTTCCATTAAACGAAAATTCAAACTCAGCAAGAGTGAAGACGAGGAACGTCCTGTTTTGAACAGGCTGGCCCTGCATGCATACCGTTTAAAATTTACCGATGCCGGCGGAATAACACATGAGCTTACAGCTGAATTACCAAAAGATATGCGGGCATTGTTGCAGCAGTTGAAGAAGAATGGGTGATTGGTGGGTTGGTTAATTAGTTAATTAGTGAGGGGAGTTTTTGTTCTTGTAACTCTTTTCGTTATTAGTGTAATCTTTCTCTCAATTCGTGTAATTCGTGCATCTAATTAGTGTTATCAAGAAAAAAAAGCCGCTCATTGCTGAACGGCCTGTAAAAAACTAAGAACCCCCTTAGTCAATATTTGGCTGCGGAGTATAACGCAGGTATGGTTTAATAACTTCCACTCCCTTGGGGAATTTTTTAATGGCATCTTCTGTTGAAACAGAAGGTACAACAATTACATTTTCACCTTCTTTCCAGTTAGCAGGGGTGGCCACGCTGTAGTTGGCGGTTAGCTGTAATGAGTCCAGCACACGCAGCACTTCCACAAAATTTCTTCCGGTGCTGGCAGGATAGGTGATAATGAGTTTAACTGTTTTATCGGGGCCAATGATCACCAGCGAACGCACTGTGGCGGTGGCAGAAGCATTGGGGTGAATGAAATCGTACAGTTCAGAAACCTTCCGGTCGTCGTCGGCAACAATGGGGAAGTCAACCGTGCAATGCTGGGTTTCGTTGATATCGTTGATCCAGCCCAGGTGTTTGTCAACCGGGTCCACGCTCAATGCCAGCACTTTTGTATTGCGTTTGGCAAATTCTTCCTTTAAGGCGGCGGTACGGCCCAGTTCGGTGGTGCAAACCGGTGTGTAATCGGCCGGGTGAGAGAACAGGATGCCCCATGAATTGCCGAGGTATTCATAGAAATCTATTTGTCCCAAAGAGGTGTCGGCTTTAAAATTGGGCGCAATATCCCCTAATCGTAAACTCATATTGGTTGATTTTGGGTGCAAATATAATAGCCTACCATTTAAATAGACTAATTTTTGTCAATTATTTTTTTATTTTTTGGATTTATATTTGTTTTATGCTGAGTAAGAAAACACAATACGGTCTGAAAGCGCTGGGTTACCTGGCCGCACGTTACGGGCAGGGTCCCGTTTTAATATCCGAGATCGCACAGGAAAAAAACATCCCAATAAAATTTCTCGAAACCATTTTACTACAACTGAAAAAGAAGGGCATCCTGGAAAGTAAGAAAGGAAAGGGAGGTGGTTATTACCTGGCACACCCGCCTAAAAAGACCACGCTGGCCGTTGCCATACGCATTGTGGATGGCCCCATTGCCATGATACCCTGCGTGAGCAAAAATTTTTATGAAAAATGTGATGACTGCGATGAATCTGTTTGCGGCCTCCGTAAGGCCATGCTGTGGACGAGGGATGCCACATTAAAAATACTGGAGAAGAAAACACTGCATGACCTGATTGATTCGGATGAGTTGTGATGGGATTATGTCAGTGGTGAGTGGTGAGTAGTGAGTGGGAGAAAGATTGTTACAACCAGAAAGCATATTCACCATTGACCATTGACCATTCACCATTCCCAAAACAAACCATGAAGAAGTTAATAAAAGTGAAGCGGTCGCTTTGCAATTGACAATTCACAATTGACAATTCACACCTCACCTCGATGAAGCCCGCTTTACGGAAGCCTTGCCAAAACGTTCCTTTACATTATCGATGGCTTTGTACAGGTCGCTCTTGCGTTCAATATCGTTGAATATATTGGTCTGAATGGCATCATTGGTGAGTTCGCTCAACCGTACACCCATTAAGCGGATGGGTGCTCCTTTCTTCCATAGTTTTTTGAAAAGTTCTTTCGCCACTGGTATCACTTCATCATCGGCACAGGTATATGGAATGGTGGTTTGTTTGCTGGTGGTTTCAAAATCGGGGTAACGTATCTTCACCGCCACGCACCCTGCCACTTTACCATCCTGCCGCAACTCGTGGCAAATGCGTTCCACCATACGCACCAGTTCGCTCATTAAAAAATGGAGGTCGCTTTTATTTTCATCAAAAGTGTTTTCGGTAGAAACTGATTTTGATTCATGATAAGCACTTACTTCTCCATGATGGATGCCCTGGCTTTTGTACCAGAGATCGGCGCCCCATTTGCCCAGCCTTTCTTCCAGTTCTTCAATGCTGCGCTCACCGATATGTTTTATAAGGGTGATGCCCATGGCCTTCAGCACTTCATGTGTATGATCGCCCACACCGGGAATTTTGCTTACCGGCATCGGTGCCAAAAACTCTTTTTCCTTACCGGCAGGTATTTGCAAATAACCATTGGGTTTTGCTTCATCAGTGGCAATTTTTGCCATCATTTTATTGCTGGCCAGCCCGAATGAAATAGGCAGTTCCGTGGCATCAATAATTTCCTTGCGCAGGTCAACCGTCCATTGCAAGGGATTAAAAAAACGGTCCATACCGGTGAGGTCAATATAAAACTCATCAATACTGGCTTTTTCAAAAAGCGGAGCCTTAGCTGCAATGATATCGGTAACCCAGCGGCTGTAGCGGCTGTATTCGCCCCGGCTCCAGCCAAGCGCAATGGCCTGCGGGCATAACTGCCGGGCCTGCCAGCTGGGCATGCCGCTGCGCACACCAAATTTGCGGGCCTCGTAGCTGGCACTGGTAACAACACCTCTTTCTGTTCCTCCCACATACACCGGTTTGCCACGCAGGTGCGGCTGCTTTAATAATTCAACCGATACAAAAAAAGTATCCAGGTCAAAATGTGCTATTAAACGTTGCGGGCTGTTCACAATACTAAATTACAGATTGCGGTGCTGATAAAATAGTAAAACAGCGCTATTTGTTTCTGATACGTTAAAAAGTGAATGTCCGGGAAAGTTCCGGCCCGGTAAAAGACTTATCAGCAAATTGCGTTTTACATTTGTCACTTAATAATTAATGATGCAGGCAGTGAGGCAAATTCTTTTAATTGCAGTTTTTATAACAACGGTGTTTTCTTCCAATGCACAAATGACAAAAGCTTCAAAACAGCAGCCGGTAACCGACAGCGTGGCCCGGCTGATGTGCGGCTGTATCGGTCAATATAAAGACAGTATTGGTACAAGACAGCAATTGTTCAATGTGCTGCAGTCGTGCCTGCAGCAATATTCCGTTCCCAGCATGGATGCATTGCTGGCAGAAGATGGTTTTGTACAAACAGACGACCGCAAAACAAGGGCAGCGGCCATACGTGCTATTGGCCAGAAATTAGGCGCACGGGTACTGGCGGGTTGTGATGGAGTAAAAGCGCTCATTAACACATTCAATGATGAAGCGCCTAAAAAAGAAATGCATCAGCCATAAATATCCAGCAGTCCATCGGGCAGGGTAACAAACACTTTGCGGTTTTTGGTATCCACTTTTTCCAGACTGTCTTCATGTACCGGGATCAGCGCTTCCTTTCCTTTGTATAAAATGGCGCATAAAACCTGGTGAGGCTGTTCAATCACTTCAAGTATCTCACCCAGGTCTTCACCATCATTTATTAAATTGAACCCAAGCATCGCGATGGGCGATGATTTAGCAGCGAATTTTTTAAAATCATCTGCGGCCAGCCATACTTCTTTTGGTGTGAGTTTCCTGGCGGCTTCCATTTTGTCAATTCCTTCCAGCTTTATCACCGTTTCATCGTCGTTCCTTATTTTGGCGCTCTCAATAAAATACGGCAGGAAGCTGTCTTTCTTTTCTTCAATAAAGATCGCTTCCAGCCCTTTGAAAGTGGTTTTCTTTCCCAGGTTATGCTGTAATACCAGCTCACCCTTTAAACCGGTGCTGGCAGCCAGTTTGCCTATTTTAAAATACTGCTGCATAGCTGCAAGATACAACGCGGAAACGAAACGGGCGGTTGTTGCTGTATTATTTGCGGTTGCAATTTGGGCGTAAAGTTTTTACATTTAAACAAATTAATCCTTTATGAAACTTTTTACCAGCCTAGTAGTAATATTTTTTATTGCACTTTCAGCAAAAGCACAGCAGCCCGCAGCACAAATACTAACGGATAAAGAAGTGAACAGTATTTTTACCGATGTGGTAAAGAAGAAACTGAAAATACAGTTCCCTGTTTTCAGGGTGTATGGGTATAGTAATAAAGGCTTGCAGTTTTATACGGTACTTACCGAGAGCCGTGATTCTATTGGTAAAAAGAAAGACACCATCAGTTTTAAGATCAAAACAATCACGGTGCAAAAAAATGCAACCGGGCTGGCACCGGTTTGGGAGGTGGCCGATGCTATTAACAAAACGAAAGGAGAGCAGGCCATCTGGTTCTGGAGCCGTTACAGCAGTATGGAAGATGTAACCGGTGATGGTATTGCCGATCCCATCATCACCTACGGTACTGCAGGTGCCAATCATTTTGAAGATGGAAGGGTGGTGATTGTTACCTATTACAACGGGCAGAAAATTTTTATCCGCCACCAGAACGGTACACTCGATCCTGAAAGAAAATTGCAGGTGGATAAAGCATTTTACAATTTACCCGGGAAACTGCAGGCAGCAGTAAAACTGCAGATGACCAATATGGCAAAACGGATGCAGGCTTTATTTCCGGTTGACTGGGAAAAGTCAATGAAAGCAAAGAAAACGTTCATTAAAAATTAAGTTCCTGCTTTTGTAACCTTTGCAATACGGTCAAATGTGAGTATAATACCAGTGGCACCACTACACCGGGCAGCCAGTTGAATGGAAAATACAATACCGCTATATTGGGCTGGTCAAATGCAAATTGCTGGAAAGGGAAGGGCGCAGACAATACCGCGTTGATAACAATATTCAGCAGTAATGCAAGACAAGCAATATTCCACCACAGTAATATTTTTTTGCCCGCCTTTCTCTTTACAAATACAAGATAGCATACAACGGGTGCGCTGATGCCGGAGAGGATATCAAAATTGCGTCCTTCAAAGGTCATCAGTTGCGGGATTGTTTTATACGTGAACAGCAGGTATAAAACAATCTCCACCGGCACCCTGATGATATGCAGCAGCGTAAGGGTTTTAATATCCAGGCTTCCGGTAAATTTTTTTCCTGCGGCTGTTGCAAGCAATATCATAATAAGCAACAGTGGTGGCAGCACCAGCAATAGAAATCTTGGAGGCATGGTATGTGTCACTGTATAAAAACCGCTCAACGCAATTACAGCCTGAACAGCCATCCACGCAAAAATGATAAGCAGCAAAGAAACGGGTTTGCCGGCGGCAGTGTAAAAAAACCAGACTGTAAATAAAGTGGTTGCTGCAAAAAACAGGCTCATGTATGCAGGCAGGTTGTTCATACAAAAATAATTTAAGCCATTACTTAAAGATAATATAAATGCATTGTTTGCTCTGCGGATACCGTCTCACTATACAAATTGCTGCAGCCATTTTTTTGCTTCGGCATCATCTGTAAAACTTTTCATGGGGATGGGCGGTGGTTTAAGGGCAAATAAAATATTCATGATGAACCTGGCAAGTCCGGGTTTGCTTACCATTGCCATGGCCTTGTAAATTACAGGAAGCTGTTCGGCCGAAAATTTCCTGGTGGCTTTATCCGGCACAGGCGAAGGGGCAAGATAGATGAGCAGCGGCACAGGTTTATGATGGGTGATGGATTTTACCAGCTCCACATTGGCTGCAATGTTTTCAACAGTGCGTTGCACAGGTTTTGATAATGAAACAAGGCAGCCATCTTCAAACCAGTAGGTGGCGATGGCACTTTCAAATGTGGCAGCATTAGCGGGTGCTTTAATCATGGAGTGTGTTTAATAGGCAGTTTGATTCTTTTTTAAAAATACCGCTGCAATGTAACAAAAGTTATTTTTTATCTGAACAGGCCATCGCAACTGCAGTTTTGTAATATAAGTTACAAAGCAAGCTGTTTGTGCAGGATAGATTTGCCCGCAAATTGAAAAACATGATGCAGGTATTTCGAATTTTAATTGCGTTGATTGTTTTACCGGGCTTATTGCGGGCACAGGATACAGTTGTGCTGAATAAACAAGCATTGCTGAAAGATGCCCCGGCAAAGAACAGGCAGGTAAAGATCGCAGAGCAGGGCTGGCTGGCTGCTGCAGCGGGTTACCAGCAAACAAAGGCTATTTATCTTCCCAATATCAATCTTTCTTATACCGTCATTACCACCAATAATCCATTAACGGCTTTTGGTTCAAAGATCAACCAGGAAGCGGTTTCCATGGCCGATTTCAACCCGGCACTCATTAATGATCCGGGCAATATTCAAAACATCAATACAAAAGTAGAAGTACAGCAACCGCTTATTAATTACGATGCCCTTTACCAGCGTAAGGCTGCCAAGGCACAGGTGGATGCCATGAAACTGAAAATGGAGCGGTCTGCCGAATATATTGTGTTTGAAACGGGGAAGGCATATATGCAGCTGCAAATGGCCTATGCCGTGGTGGATGTGCTGAATAAAGCAAAACAAACTGCACTGGCAAATCAGAAGCAGGTGACCGATTATTACAATAACGGCATGCTGCAAAAAACAGAATTGCTGAACGTACAGGTGCGGCTTACTGAAATTGACAACCAGCTGCAATATGCTAAAAGCAATATCCGTAATGCATCAGACTATATTCATTTTTTACTGGATGAGCCGGCAGATAAAATAATAAAGCCGGCTGATACTTTATCGTACGAGGCTGCAGGCACGGTGGCTGTAACACTCAATGATAACAGGAAGGATTTTGCAGCTTACAGCAAAGGGTTGGAAGCATATAACAATATCACCATCGCTGCACAAAAGAAATTTTTGCCCAGGCTCAATGCATTTGGCAGTTACGAGTTCAACGATAAGCGTGTGTATAATTTCCGGGGCGAAGGTTATTTGCTGGGCTTGCAACTGGCGTGGAATGTGTTTGACGGTTTTAAAACAAAGGGCACTGTGCAGCAGGCAAAGGCCAGTTACAGGCAGGCCGAGCAGGAGTTTGCGCAATATAAATCACAAAGCCAGCTGGAGATAAATAAAACCATCCGCCAGCTCAATGATGCGGCGGCAAAAATCAATTTAACCAAACTGGCACTGGAACAAACGCAGGAAGCATACCGCATCCGTAATAACCGTTTTGCCCAGGGGCTGGAAAAGACTGCCGACCTGCTGAATGCAGAAATGCAACGCACACAAAAACACCTGGAATACCAGCAGGCAGTGCTGGAATACAATATCACCGCTTCTTATCTCAATTTTTTAAATCAATAATAATGAAGTTTTATACAATTGGATGTATCGCATTGATCGTTACAGCTGCAGGTTGTGCAGCGCACGAGAAAAAGCTGAACGAAACAGACCGGCCCGTACCAGTAACATTGAACAAAACTGCAGGTACAGATACCGCCAGCTTTGTAAATGCCAGTGGTAAACTGGTGGCAAAAAATACTGCAACGGTCAGCACACGCATGATGGGTTATATCACCGGGTTTCATGTGCAGGTGGGGCAGCAGGTACAGGCAGGGCAGCTGCTGGTTAATGTGAACAATACAGATATCGTTGCAAAAGGAGGACAGGTATCTGCACAAATTGCACAGGCGCAGGCAAACCTTAACAATGCGCAAAAAGATTATGAGCGCTTTCAGAATTTATACAACCTGCAAAGCGCCACAGCAAAAGAACTGGAAGATATGCGTACCCGGTATGAAATGGCCAGGGCAGGATTAACTGCTGCGCAGCAAATGAAACAGGAAGTAAATGCACAGTTTGCGTATTCCAATATTACGGCGCCTATTTCAGGTGTGGTTACACAAACTTTTTCAAAACAGGGCGATATGGCGAGCCCGGGCATGCCGCTGCTTACCATTGAAGCACCCTCGCAACTGCAGGCCGAAGTGCTGGTAACAGAAGCCGATATCATACGCATTAAAAAAGGCACACCCGTAACAGTCAATCTTAAATCAAGCGGCGAAATCACTAAAGGCAACGTGTCGGAGATCAGTTTGTCTGCCACCAATACGGGCGGGCAGTACATTGTAAAAGTAAACTTGTTGCAGCCATCCAAAAATTTACTGCCGGGCATGTTTGTAAATGTGCAGTTTCCTGTTGCAAAAATGCAGGCAAGCACGCCTGCGCAAAATACCGGTAACATCATTGTACCAGCATCAGCTTTGATACACAACGGCCAGTTAACAGGTATTTATACTGTTAGTAATAACAATACGGCAGTATTGCGATGGGTGCGTACCGGTAATAAAACAGGTGATGCTGTTGAAATACTCTCCGGCTTAAATGCCAGTGAACCTTACATCGTTTCTGCAGATGGCAAATTATACAACGGTGTTAAGGTTGCTGTAAAGTGATTTTTAAAATGCATTGACTGGTGCGCTGCGCCATTAAAATAACTATAAATGAAAGAAGGAATATCAGGTAAGGTGGCTCATTTTTTTATCAACTCCAGGCTTACCATTTTACTGATGGTGGCACTGATGGTAATTGGTGTGTACAGTTCTACCTTAATACCAAGGGAAGAGGAACCGCAGATCAATGTGCCGATGGCCGATATTATGGTGGGCTACCCCGGTGCTTCACCCAAAGAAGTGGAAAGCCGTGTGGTGAAACCGCTTGAAAAAATTATTTCCAATATAAAAGGTGTGGAGCATATCCACAGCATGGCCATGAACGGGAAGGCCATGATCATTGTGCAGTTTTTTGTGGGGCAGGATATTGAACGCTCTTACGTAAAACTGTATGATGAGCTGATGAAGAACCAGGACATTTTTCCGCCGGGTGTTTACAAGCCACTGGTAAAAACGCGTTCTATTGATGATGTGCCGATGATGGGTATCACTTTATGGAGTGATAAATACGACGACTACCAGTTACGGCAAATTGCAGAAGAGTTTTCTTCCGAGATCAAAAAGATAAAGGATGTTTCGCTTACAAAAGTGATAGGCGGAAGAACAAGGCAGTTGAAAGTGGTACTGGATAAAGATAAGCTGGCAGCCACCGGGCTGGATGCACTGGGCATTCTGCAAATGATACAGGCCAGTAATGGCAGCAGCCAGTCGGGCAGTTTTGTAAAAAACGATCAGGAGTTTTTACTCACCACCGGTCAATTCCTTTCTTCGCAGCAGGACGTGGAAAACCTGGTAGTGGGCACGAGCCAGAATATGCCGGTGTATTTAAAACAGGTGGCTAAAGTGGAAGACGGACCTGCGGCTCCTGCTAATTATATTTCTTTTGGTTACGGGCAGGCCAATGATTCTTTCAAAACATATAAATCAGATTATCCCGCCGTTACAATATCCGTTTCAAAACTCAAGGGGGCCGATGCGATGAAGATCGCTGATGTGATTTTGAAAAAGACAGCTGAGCTGAAAAAAACCTTATTGCCCGATGATGTTAAACTGGAGGTAACCCGTAATTATGGTGAAACCGCATCGCATAAAGTAGGGGAGTTGCTGATGCATCTTGGCATTGCCATACTGGCGGTAACAGTGCTGGTAATGCTGGCCATGGGATGGCGGGGTGGTTTGGTGGTATTCTTCTCCGTGCCGCTCACGTTTGCACTAACATTGTTCAGTTATTATTTGCTGGGTTACACACTCAACCGTATCACCTTGTTTGCGCTGGTGTTTGTTGTGGGTATTGTGGTGGACGACAGTATCATCATTGCTGAAAACATGCACCGTCATTTTAAATTGAAACGGTTGCCGTTCAAACAGGCCGCTATCTATGCTATTAATGAAGTAGGTAATCCCACCATTCTTGCAACGTTTACAGTTATTGCCGCTATTTTGCCAATGGCATTTGTTTCAGGTATGATGGGCCCTTATATGAGCCCGATGCCGATTGGGGCATCCATTGCCATGCTGCTCTCGCTGTTTGTGGCACTTACCGTTACCCCTTATTTAGGGTATCATTTGCTGCGTGAAAAAGACAAACAGCAGGAAAAGGATGCACATAATTTAGAAACCAGCCGGATATATAAACTCTATAAAAAAACAGAACAGCCATTATTGAACAGCCGTGCAAAACGCTGGGGCATGCTGGCTGTTACGGTATTGCTGCTGATCGGTTCTGTATCCATGTTCTTTACAAAATCGGTAGCGGTTAAAATGCTGCCGTTTGATAACAAGAACGAGATACAGGTGGTGATTGATATGCCTGAAGGCACCACGCTGGAAAAAACGGCCGCCGTTGCAAAAGATGTATCACAGTACCTGGCCACCGTGCCCGAAGTGGTGAATTTCCAAAACTATGTGGGAGCATCTGCACCCATTACATTCAACGGGCTGGTGCGTCACTACGACCTGCGTGGTGGCAGCAATATGGCCGATATACAGGTGAATCTTTTGCATAAGGAAGAAAGAAAACTGCAGAGTCATGATGTGGCGAAAAAGATCCGCCCGCAAATTCAAAGCATAGCAAAGCGTTATGGTGCCAATATCAAAATTGTGGAAGTGCCGCCCGGCCCGCCGGTATTGTCAACCATTGTTGCAGAAGTATATGGGCCGGATTATGACCAGCAGGTTGCAGTGGCCAAACAGGTAAAAAGCATTTTGGAAAATACGGAAGATGTGGTGGATACCGACTGGATGACCGAAGATCCGCAGGTGGAGTACAAGCTGGAAGTGGATAAGGAGAAAGCCATGCTTCATGGTGTGGCGCCACAACAGGTGGTGGCTAACCTTACTTATTTATTGGGCGAACATGCAGTAAGCAACCTGCTGGATGAAAATTCAAACAGCCCGGTGAATATTGTACTGAAGCTGGATGACAAGGATAAAACCAGCCTGCAGGACATTCTCAATATTAAAATAAAAACACAGCAGGGCAGCATGGTACCAGCGGGCGATATTGTAAAAGTAAAAACCGATACACTGCAAAAAACCATTTACCGTAAAGACCAGAAACGTGTGGTGTATGTGCTGAGCGATATGGCCGGTAAGCTCGAAAGCCCTGCCTATGCCATACTGGGCATGGATAAAAAACTGGAACAAATAAAACTGCCCGCTGGCTACAGTATCAAAGAGGTGTATATGAACCAGCCTTCCAGCGAAGAAAATTTTACTGTAAAATGGGATGGCGAATGGCAGATCACACTCGAAGTGTTCCGCGACCTCGGTGCTGCGTTCCTCGTGGTGATCATTGTCATCTATATGCTCATTGTTGGATGGTTCCAGAATTTCAAAACACCCATTGTGATGATGATGGCTATTCCGCTTTCATTGGTGGGTATTGTGCTGGGGCACTGGTTGCTGGGCGCCTTCTTTACGGCCACTTCATTTATTGGCATGATTGCACTGGCGGGTGTGATGGTGCGCAATTCGGTGCTGCTGATAGATTTTATTGAAATAAGACTGAACGATGGTGTGCCCATGAAACAGGCCATTATTGATGCAGGTGCGGTTCGTACCACGCCCATTTTACTCACCACAGGTGCTGTTGTAATTGGTGCATCCATTATTTTGTTTGATCCCATCTTCCAGGGGCTGGCCATTTCGCTGGTGGCAGGCGCTATTGTTTCCACATTGCTCACGCTGATAGTGGTACCACTGATCTATTATATGGTGGAAAACAAAAAGTGGAGCCGCATACAACAGGCGGCAGCAGCCAATGCGGCTGCGGAAGCGGCAGAACTGGCAGCAATGCAATCTGGTGAAACAGGAAATAAAAAGGATGCTAATCCAGAATAAAATCAAATACAATGAAACTGCTCACATTAACCGTAGTAAAAGAGTTTGAAAAGGAAGTGAAAAAAATACTGCTGCATGCAGGTGTTAAGGCTTTTACATTTATGGATGTTACCGGCTACCGTGATGCGTCGGCCGACAGCGTGGATGATAACTGGTTTGCTTCAGAAACCAACGAAACAGCGTCGCTGCTTTTCTGGGCATTTGTTCCTTTGGAAACAGTGGTAAAAGTGGAGGCAGCCGTACTGCACTTCAATGCAAGGCAAACAACCGTTTCACGAATTCATTTATCCGTTTTACAAATAGAAAAAGCAATATGATCAACAGGTATGTCAGGGCCATTGCCGGCCTCTTTGTTGTGGCCAGTGTTTTACTGGGAATGTATGTAAACCCAAACTGGTTGTGGTTTACTGTATTTGTGGGTGTTAATCTTTTTCAAAGCTCCATCACCAAATGGTGCCTCATGGAAGATATATTAAAGAAGCTGGGTGTAAAACCCTGATTGGCGGTTTTAATGCGTGGCCTGTAAAAAAATATTTATTTTTTTACAGGCCACGCAACTATTGCGTTATATCTTTGCACCGCAATTCCCGGAAACAACCTGTTTCCAATTTAGACAACAACTACCGTCGCGGTTTTTGCGGTGAACCTTTTACGCTCTCCCTGTTAATTCCGTAAAAACTCCGGCAGCGGTTACACAACTGCAGTTTTATGGATCATGAAATCTTATCCCGCATTCAGTTTGCCTTTACAATTGCATTTCATTATATCTATCCCCCTTTAAGCATTGGTGTTGGTTTGATACTGGTGATGATGGAAGGTGCCTATCTCAAAACAGGCAATAAGATATATGAAGACATGACCCGGTTCTGGATAAAGATATTTGCCCTCATATTCGGGCTGGGTGTGGCCACGGGTATCATCATGGAATTTGAGTTTGGTACCAACTGGGCCACTTACTCAAAATACGTGGGCGATATTTTTGGCAGCGCACTTGCTGCAGAAGGTATTTTTGCCTTTGCACTCGAAAGCGGTTTCCTGGGTATTTTATTATTTGGCTGGAACCGGGTAAGCAGCCGTGTACATTTCTTCTCCACGCTGATGGTTTTTTTAGGGTCCATGTTCAGCGCCGTATGGATCGTTGTGGCTAACAGCTGGCAACAAACACCTGCCGGTTATCATATTGTGGGTGAAGGCATGCATGCACGTGCAGAGATTACTGATTTCTGGGCCATGGTGTTCAATCCTTCCAGCATGGAAAGGCTGACACATGTTTGGATCGGTGCATTTTTAGCAGGCGCATTTTTGGTGCTGAGCGTAAATGCATACTACATCAAAAAGGGATTACATCTTTCTATTGCAAAACCTGCTTTTAAAATTGCCTTGGTGGTGGCAACGGTTTTTTCATTGGCGCAATTATTTACCGGTCATAAAAGTGCGGATGGTGTTGCAAAAAATCAGCCCGCAAAACTGGCTGCCATGGAAGGGCATTTCGACAGCAGTGCTGCAGCAGATATGTACATCATGGGCTGGGTAAATAAAAAAGACAGTACCACAAGCGGTATTAAAATTCCCGGCGGCTTAAGCTTTTTGGTGCACCAGGATTTTAAGGCACCCATTAAAGGGTTGCGGGCTTTTGCACCTGCCGACAGGCCATCGCAAGTGAATGCGGTATTTCAATTATACCACATCATGGTGGCAACAGGTATGTTGCTGATTGCACTTACGTTATATGCCAGCTGGTTGTGGAAAAAAGGAAAACTGTTTGAAAAGAAATGGCTGATGGGTGTTTTTGTATGGGCCGTGTTGCTGCCTCAAATTGCCAACCAGGCCGGCTGGTTCACTGCCGAAATGGGACGGCAGCCATGGGTGGTGTATGGCTTGCTGCGCACATCAGATGCCTTGTTAAAAACGGTGAAAGCAGAACAGGTGCTTACTTCACTGATCTTGTTCACACTGGTATATGCCACTTTGTTTGTGCTGTTCCTGTACCTGCTGAACAAAAAAATAAAACACGGTCCCGAATTGCAGCATACAAAAGAAGAAGATGGTGAAGCGGCATACAGCATCAGGGAAAACCCATTGATGAAAACAAAATAACTGTTATGTTTTTAGGAATATCATACAACACCTGGTGGTACCTTGTTTTTGGTGCAGTGATTACCGGTTATGCTATTTTAGATGGCTTTGACCTGGGTGCCGGTGCCCTGCATTTATTTTTAAAAAAAGAAACCAGCAGGCGAATTGCGCTCAATGCTATTGGCCCCGTTTGGGATGGTAACGAAGTATGGCTGGTGATTGGCGGCGGTGCTTTGTTCGCAGGTTTTCCTGTGGCATATGCGGCCGTGTTCTCTGCTTTTTATTTACCCGTGATGATCTTTTTGATAGGGCTGATATGGCGGGCAGTTGCCATTGAATTCCGCAGTAAGGAACCGGGCCGTTTATGGCGGCTCACCTGGGACTTTGTATATTCTTTTGCCTGCATCGTGGTTACATTATCGCTTGGGCTGATGCTGGGTAATATTGCACTTGGTTTGCCATTGAACAGCCAGCAGGAATTTGCAGGTAACTGGCTGTCGTTCTTCAACCCGTTTTCAATGATGGTGGCGGTAACCACGCTGGCGCTTTTTATGATGCATGGGGCCATTTATCTTGCCATGAAAACAGAGAACCGTTTATATACCAAACTCACCATACTGGCTAAAAATTTTACCGTGTTCTTTATCGTGGCCTTTGGCATCACGTCTATGTACACATTGTTGTACATTCCGCACCTGAGCGATACCATCAAATCCAATCCTGAGTATTTTGTTTTTCCTGTTATCATGTTTCTTGCCATTGCCAATATTCCAAGGCAGTTAAAAATGGGCAAGTACCGTTATGCATTCATCAGTTCGGCCATTACTATTGCTGCATTGCTCATTACTGTTGCTGTTGAAGTATTTCCTAACCTGGTATTTGCCAGTAACAATGCTGCTAACAGCATCACCATACAAAATGCCGCATCGTCACAAAAAACGATGAAGACATTACTGATCATTGCACTTATTGGCACCCCGCTGGTGGGCGTGTACACCAGTTTTGTTTTCTGGACGTTTAAGGGAAAAGTACAGCTGGATGAAATGAGTTACTGAGCTGCAATTACTGTTCAACGAAAGTATCATTCTTGCAATAATATCCATGATCTGTTGCCTGTTCTAAAACCTTGCCACCAGTTTTACATTCACCAGCCTTGGGGTTAAACGGTTAGGAATACTGTAGGTGGTGTTGCTGAAATCTTTGATGAGCTGGTAACTGATGGTGTTGGGCTTGTCGATGATGTTAAACACTTCGAGGCTGGCCCAGATATTATCAAAATCCCTGAACGGGCTATGACTGCGGCGGCTGCTTTTTTCGCTCAGCAGCTGCGCACTGAAACCAATATCGATACGGATATACGGATCGATGATAAGGGCATTGCGGTATTTTACACTGTTGGGAATATTGTAGGGCATATTGCTGCCATAAATAGTGTTGAGGTGCACTTTAAAATTTTTGTTGGTGGGCAGGTAATCTTCCAGGTATAATCCCACGGTTATTAAACGGTCGGTGGGGCGGCGCAGCCATCCCATTTCGGTTTTAATGCTGTCAACCGGTTTTTGATCGGCACTGTGTGCAGTAATGATCTCTCCCGCCGCATTTTTATACTGGTAATAATAATCGCCGTCTAAATTTTCACGGGTGCGCATCAGCCCGATGCTGAGCCAGCTTTCCGCATCTTTTACAAGTTCGCCAAACAATCTTGCTTCAATACCGGTAGCATATGCTTTGGCATTATTGTTGGCCACATAACGGATCTTCACATTGTCCACATCATACACATCCACCTTGCTCATTTGTTTATAATAAGCTTCTGTGGTGATGCGGAACGGGCGGCCACCCCATCCTGCAAAATTATAATCCATACCTGCAACAAGCTGGTAGCTCTGCTGTGCTTTTACATTCATGTTAACTGTGCCATCATAACGCCGCAGCTCACGATAAAATGGCGGCTGGTGGTAAGCGCCTGCAGCCAGTTTAAGCACCACATCTTTTTTCCATTGCGGTTTGTAGCTCAGCTGCGCACGCGGACTTACTAAGAACTGTTTGCTTTGCGTGTTGTAATTATAGCGAACCCCTGCCTGCAATGTAACATCTTTTGCCGCGCTGCCCAGCCGTATATTGTCCTGCACATAACCACTGAATTTTTGAATGGAAAGATCGGCTGTGCTGTTATATGTTTTAAATAAATTCAAATTAGGCGGACGGTTGGGTAAGGAATAACCGGCGCTGTCCTGGTATTCCCATTCATTCAACTTATCGGTGATATTGGTTTGTTCAATGCTGTTGCCAAACTGTATAAAATGTTTGCCATTGTCGATGCTGCCTTTCAACGCGGCATTATACACCGCAATGTTCAAGCTGTTGCGGCCATAGTTTTGATAATAGCCTGCCCCCAGCGGGTTAATGATTTGCCCGAAAGTGCTGCTGGTATTGTCAAAATCACGGTCGCCAAATAAATAACTGGCTGCGATATCAAAATTTTCATTCTCCTTATTCTGAAAGCGGCTCAGCATCCACTTTAGTTTTAATTTTTTTGTGGGATTATACACCATGCTCAGTCCCAGCAGGCTGGTTTTATAACCATCGTGTTCCTGTCCCTCAAAATTGATATCAAGCCCCAGGTTGGCAGTGAAGAGCGGTGAAAATACAGAAGTTGTTTTTTGTGCCGACTGCGGGTATAAGGTAAATTTTGTGGTGGAGAAGTTGCCTAAAAATTCCAGCTGCCATTTTTCATTCAGCTTATAAGTGATAAATGATTGTATATCCGAAGATGAAGGGATGTAGGAGCCCACAGTTTCCTGGCTGCTTAATAAGTTGCGGTTGGTTTTATTGCGCACACCAATCAGGTAAGTAAGTCTTTCTTTTTTTGCCGTGCCTTCCAAATGAAAACCCTGCTCCAGCAAACTGGTATACACTGAGCCGCCAAATGATTTTGGTTTTTTATACTGCACATCCAGCACACTGCTCATCTTATCGCCATACTTTGCCTGGAAACCGCCATTGTAAAAACTTACATTGCGTGCCAGTTCGGGGTTGATAAAGCTGAGTCCTTCCTGCTGGCCGCTGCGTACCAGGTAGGGGCGGAATATTTCAAAATCGTTTATGTACATCAGGTTCTCGTCGTAGTTACCACCACGTACACTGAACTGTGATGTGAGTTCATTATTGCTCCCCACCAGTATTTTTATCAGTCCTTCCACGCCACCAACAGTACTGGGCAGCGTGAGTGCATTTTTGGGATTGATGCGCACGGCACCGGTTTCTTTACGCAGTGCATCATCGGTAACGGTGATGGTCTCCAGTATTTTGCCGCTGTGTTCCATTTTTATGGTGATGTTCTCGTTCTCATTTTCGCTCAGCAAAAAATTCTTTTGTACATCTTTATAACCGGTATAGGAAAACACAATGGCGAAGGCACGGCCGGCAGCAACTTTAATGGAGAAAGTGCCGCTGTCGCCGGTAACAGTACCGCTGGTTTTACCCAGCACCACCACCGAAACTTTTGCAAGTGGTTTATCATTTTCATCCAGTACGGTGCCGCTTACAGTTGCCTGTTTTTTTTGAGCAGCGGCAGTGGTATAACAAAAGGCCAGTAACCAAAACAAAAGGGTTCTCATGCAATGAAGATAAATATTTTATTGCTTCCGGGGAGGTTTCGCCTGAATCCGTTTTGTAAAACTTTGAGTGTTCCATGTCTTAGTGAGAGATATTCTTTTATCGTTGATAAATTACAGGCATCTCTTATCTTTACCGCCGCCTGGTGTAAAACAAATAAATATGAGAACTACCGCAATACTCCTGATCGCTGCACTGACTCTTACTGCCTGCAATAACGAAGCTGATAAAACGGCGGACAAAAAATCCGGGACAAAGAAGAAATCAAAATATTCACCCGAAGATTCTTATAATGCGGACACCATGTACCAGGCCCTGCCGCAGTTACTGGAAGATGTGGCAGCTTCTGATGATATGGAAGATGTAATGGCGCAAAACTGGACGAACGCCGATGATATGGATGCATTACGCGGAGCTGACGAAGGCAGCCTGCAAATACCATTTCGTGGTTTTTGTATGGGCAAAGATCATTCGGTGATCAAGAATATCCGCAACTACATGGAAACAGGCACCTGGAAATATGATGCGGATAAAAAAACAATAACGTTCAGCTATAGCAAGGGCGAAAAGGATGTATACAAAATAAGGGCGCTGGCAGCTGATGAACTGCGGCTCACCAATACAGGTATTGGATCAGAAACCGTATTGGTGTTTGTGTCTGATGGCAAACGCCATAAGGATGCGGCAACCGATCCCTTCACCATTGCCAATAACAAATGGCGCATGTCACCCAAAGCTTCAGAATCAGACGAAGCGGTAAAACAAAGGGTAAAGGAATATCTCCGTTTTTTTATTTTGTATTATAAGGATGTGATTGCAAGAAAGGCGGCCGTGGTTTCTTTTTATGGTTTCCCCAGCTGTCTCAAATGGTATGCGGGCGGTATTTACCTGCAGGATGACAAGGATATTTTAAAGAACTGGAATGCCATTTTTTATAATGAGGCACAGGCTAAAAAAGGTTATGATATGATGTCGAAGCTGCTGGAGAAAAAATACACCTGGCCTTCCGGTAACCAAAACTGGATCAAGAAAAACCTGTTTGTGCTGGAGCAGCTATATGCAAACTTATAAAGCTTTCAATGCAGCAATGATGGCTTTTGGGTCAGCTGCTTTAAATACGGTGCTGCCTGCTACCAGTACATCGGCGCCGGCATCTAAAATGCTTTTTGCATTTTCAACAGTTACGCCGCCATCAATCTCAATATGTACATTCAGCCCGCGTTCATTGATCATGTTGCGAAGGGCTTTTATCTTATGCAACGTGTGTGGTATGAATGACTGCCCGCCAAAACCCGGGTTCACGCTCATGAGGCATACCAGGTCAATATCTGCTAAAATATCTTTTAAAACATCAACGGGTGTGTGCGGATTTAGTGCAACGCCTGCTTTCATGCCCAAACCTTTTATCTGTTGTATGTTGCGGTGCAGGTGTTTGCAGGCTTCATAATGCACGGTGAGGTTGTCGGCACCGGCTTTTTTAAATTCAGCGGCATATTTTTCTGGCTCTTCAATCATCAGGTGCACATCACAAACCTTGGTGGTATGCTTGCGAAACACTTCTATCAGCATGGGCCCGAAACTGATGTTGGGCACAAAACGGCCATCCATCACATCCAGGTGGTACCAGTCGGCCACGCTTTGGTTCAGTATGGTGCATTCGGCTTCTAAATTGTAAAAGTCGGCGGCTAATAATGATGGTGCAATGATGGGCATGTGCATGAATAATGAGTGATCAGTAATGAGTGTTCCTGCTGCAAAAGTAATTAAATATGGCGGCTTATTTCACGCCCAGTTTTGCCAGTGCGTCTTTGGCTTCAACAAAATCTGCATTGTACATCAGGGCTGTCCTGTAATTGTCAATGGCCGCATTTTTATCATTCAGCTTTTCGTAGCATTGCCCCATCCAGTAATAACCTTCATCAAAACTGTTTTGCAGGGTGGTGGCTTTTTCCAGCACTTTAATGGCTTCGGTATATTTGCCGGTCTCATACAGCACAATGGCTTTTTCGCGGTAGGCAAACATAAAAGTATAATCCAGCGCCAGCGCATTGTCAAAAGCCGCAAGTGCTTTTTGCTTGTCGCCGGTATTGCTGTAATACAATCCTTTTATCAGCATGGCTTCTTTGGATGCTTTGGCTTTTTCGGCCATCAGCAGGGCATCGGCCAGCGCAAGTGCTTTTATGTTTTTGGTTTTTGCATACAGCCAGCCCAGCGACATTACATACTGCGGGTCGGGAAAAATTGCAATGGCTTTTTCGTAAGCAGGAATGGCCCTGGCAGTATCGTCCTTAAATAAATATAATTGCGCTTTTTTATCCCACAGCGTGGCGTCGCCGGTGTCTTTTGCAGCCATCTTATCAAGTTCTGCAAGTGCCATGTCGTAATTGCCGTTGTCTTCAAAATATTGTACCAGCGATTTTTTCAGCAGGCCCGAATCGGGGTATTGGGCAATGGCTTCCCGCAGTTCTTTTTCTTTTGCGGGCACGGCTTCCTGTTTGATAACGGGTTGTTCATTGTTATTGCAGGCCGCCAGGAGGAGCAAGGCTGCAAAAGCAAGTGAGCGTGGGGTGATGTTTATCATGGCTGCAAATTTACAGCGCTGATTTTAATCAGGCTGACAAAAATCTGACAATTCACAAAATGCCCGCACTTATCTTTGGCGCTTTAAAAAACTGCTATATATGAAACGGATATTTTTGTTTGCCAGTTTGCCCGTATTACTTGCAATTGCTGTAAGCTCCTTCAAGCCTGCAGCTATTGACCATTCACCATTGACCATTCACCACTCACCACTCACCATTCCTTTTACCGACACCATTCTCTTCCCCGGCGAAAAGCATTTTGCCAATGTGCAGCAACTTACTTTTGGCGGCGATAATGCAGAAGCCTATTTCAGCTTTGATGGTAAGTGGATCATTTTCCAGCGTACCAATCCCAAAGAAGGCATTATGTGCGATGAGATGTTTATTGGTAAAGTGCCTGCGTACGGTGAAAAATTTGAATACAAAAGGGTAAGCAGCGGCAAGGGCCGTACCACCTGTGGCGCCATTATGAAAGACGGCAAACATATTATTTATGCCAGCACACATTTGGGTGCCGATACCTGTCCGCCCGTGCCCGACCGCAAAAAATATGGTAATAAATACATCTGGCCTTTGTACGACAGCTACGATATTTTTATGGCCGATATGAATGGCAAAATTGTAAAACAGCTCACCAAAAGCAAGGGTTATGATGCAGAAGCAACGTTAAGCCCCGATGGAAAAAAAATGATCTATACCAGCGATAAGGATGGTGATATCGATCTTTACATAATGGATTTGAAGACCGGCAAGGAAAAACGCATTACCAATACACTGGGTTATGATGGTGGCGCATGGTTCAGTCCTGATGGAAAAAAAATCATCTGGCGTGCCAGCCGTCCCAAAACCGAAGCTGAAGTAAAGGAATACAAAGAATTTCTTGCAGAGAACCTGGTGGCACCCACCAATATGGAAGTGTTTATTGCAGATGCGGATGGTAAAAATGTAAAACAGGTAACATCATTCGGGCAGGCCAACTGGGCACCTGCTTATATGCCCGACAGCAAACGCATCATTTTTGCCAGCAATCACCAGAGCAAAAGAGGTTTTCCCTTCAATTTATATACCATCAATGAAGACGGCAGCAACCTGCAAAAGATATCTGCAGAAAAATCTTTTGATGCATTTCCCATGTTCAGCCCTGATGGAAAGAAAATAATTTTCTGCAGCAACCGAAACAACGGCGGTACGCATGATACCAATATTTTTATTGCGGATTGGGTGGAGTAGAATGAAGGTTGAAAGTTGACGGTTGAAAGTGTATAGAGTTGACTGGATTGATGAGGTTGACAGGGGAAGTAAACAAGTTGAAAGGGTTGGCAAGGTTAGTGCAAAGCTTTTGTCAATCCTTTCAACTTTATAAACCTTATCAGCTTTTTAGCAGGTACTCATTAAAATTCAGCCTGTTCCCAAACGGGTCCTGCACCGAAATTTGTAATGTGCCATAAAAGGTTTCATCAAGCCCGGGCCGGTAATATTTGTAAGGCCTGCTTTGTAATTCCTCGTGAAACTTTTTTATTTCGCTACAGGTGATGAATATATTGGCGCCGGGCACACCATCGCCATGATGTTCTGAAAGGTGCAGCTGGATATTATCGCGGCTGATACCCATGTACAATGGCATGCCGGGTTCAAAGCGGTGCTCAAATTCAATTTTAAAACCCAGCCAGTCCAGGTAAAACTCCCTGGCTTTTGTTTCGTCAAAAATGCGCAGTACAGGAATGTTTTGTAAAAGCATCGTGGTAGAATTTAAAAAAAATTATGGGTAAAACAGTAAGGAGTTCAAAGGCCTTGAACAAGATTTTTCTATTCTTAACTCCTTATATTTTTTACCGGCTTCCCAGCTCAATCACTTCACAATTTTTAATCTCTTTGCCATCAATCACAAAGCGGATGATGGTACGTACTTTGTGCCAGCCCTGTTTACCGGCAGCACCGGGGTTCATGTGCAGGCATTGCAGTTTATCGTCGTACATCACTTTTAAAATATGGCTGTGCCCGCTGATAAACAGCTGCGGCTGGTGCAGGATGATCTCTTTTTTTGTTTCGGTATTGTATTTAGGCGGGTAACCACCAATATGCCGCATCATCACTTTTACACCTTCGCACATAAACACCAGCTGTTCAGGAAACTCAGCTCTTATGCGCTGCCCGTCAATATTCCCGTAAACACCCTTAATCATTTTCACCTTTGTTACCCCTTTTATCTTTTTCAACTCTTCCACTACAGCTTCCCCAAAATCTCCTGCATGCCATACCTCATCACAGTCTTTGAAATGTTCAAAAACCGTTTCGTCCAAAAAACCATGTGTGTCAGATATGAGCCCGATCCTTGTCATATTAATCTGTATAACCGTCTTTTTTTAATTGCTCCAGTATCATTACAGCGCCAGGAGCTGTTCTTTCCTGCTGCAGGTACGATGCCAGCGTAAAGTAATGCAGCGTTTCAATTTCGGCGGCAGCAACTGGTTCAATGTATTTGTTTACAAAAAAACAATCCTGTTCCATTACTGTTCCTTCTCTTTCGCCATAGGCCGGGGCGGAGATATGGGTATAATACTGCAGATCGGTTTCGCTGAGTGCGGTATCCAGTTCTTCCCCAATTTCCCTGCACAATGTCTGTGCTGCTGTTTCGCCCGCATCCACTTTGCCCCCGGGCAGGTAAAAGCATTGTTTGTTTTTACTGAAGGCCATCAGGAGTTTCCGCTCTTTAATCACCAGTAAGCCGGCGGTATGTAATTTCATTGACAAAATTTCAAAAATGTAAATTAGTATTTCTAACTTTATTGTAACGATTGAGCCATGCCTTTTTTCAGAAACTTCACTTATTATATCGACAAGCGCAGGTGGAAATATATTTTCCTGCTGGCAACGCTGGAACTATCACGCCGTTAAAAGCAGAAGGTCGCAGTGCCGTACAAGTGTGCGACGCAACGATGCTTCATAGTTATGCAGATGCCGGGCCCATAATTTCTAATTTTTAATTCCTGATTAATTTATGCCACACTACTATACTTTGGGAAAAGTCCCTCACAAACGTCATACACAATTCCGCAAACCCGATGGCGGTTTGTACAGCGAGCAGCTGTTTTCCACAGAAGGTTTCAGCGATGACTATTCCTTGCTGTATCATTGTCACCCGCCCACGCAGATCATCAAAACAGAACCGCAGGTGGATGTAAGCCCGCAAATTGCCGAAGAAAAAATGCTGCAGCACCGTTGCTTTGAGGGATTTAATATTAAGCCGGGCGGTGAATTTTTGCAAAGCCGGGTGCCCGTGCTGGTGAACGGCGATTGCCATATTGTACTGGCGGCACCGCAAAGCGGCACCGCAGGTTATTTTTATAAGAACACCGATGCCGATGAAATGATATTTGTACACGAGGGCAGCGGGGTGGTAAAAACACAATATGGCCAGCTGCCTTTCAGTTATGGCGATTATATTGTGCTGCCAAGGGGTACTATTTATCAAATTGAATTTACCACTGCAACTAACAGGTTGTTTATTGTGGAATCTTTTACGCCGTTGCGTTTTCCCAAACGGTATCTCAGCAAGTACGGGCAGCTGATGGAGCATGCGCCTTTTTGTGAAAGGGATATCCGCACGCCGCAAAACCTGCAGACCTTTGATGAAAAAGGCGACTTCTTAATTAAAGCAAAGAAGAAAGGTGTTTTATACGGACTGCATTACGGCACACATCCTTTTGATGTGATCGGCTGGGATGGCTGCTGCTATCCTTACATTTTTTCCATTCATGATTTTGAACCCATCACCGGGCGTGTGCACCAGCCACCGCCGGTACACCAGACTTTTGAAACCAGCGCATTTGTGGTATGCAGCTTTGTGCCACGTTTGTACGATTACCATCCTGATGCGATACCGGCACCGTATAATCATAGTAATATCGACAGTGATGAAGTGCTGTATTATGTTGATGGTGATTTTATGAGCCGCAAACATGTTACCAGGGGAATGATCACGCTGCACCCGGCAGGCATACCGCACGGTCCGCACCCCGGTGCAGTTGAAAAAAGCATTGGTGCCAAAGAAACAAAGGAACTGGCCGTGATGGTGGATACCTTCCGCCCGCTGATGCTTACCAAACAGGCACTGGAAATTGAGAACAGCAGTTATGTAATGAGCTGGGCAGAATAAAAAGCGGCGCAAAATATATGAAGACGGACCGGTGGTCCGTCTTTTTTTATGCAATTCATTCCCGTAAAACAGCAACCGGTAAAAAAATATTTGCAGGGGAAAAATATTTTTCTAATTTTGTTAACCATTTGGTTAAACTTTATGGTTAAAGAAAAGAAAAAAGAAAAGGAAGCAGGTACAGAAGAGAAAGTGCTGGTGGCGGCACGCAAGGTGTTTATGACAAAGGGCATGGCCGGCGCCCGCATGCAGGATATTGCCGACGAGGCGGGTATCAACAAAGCCATGCTGCATTATTATTTCAGGGATAAGGACAAGCTGTTTGAAACCATTTTTACGGTGGAGGCGCAGAAGTTTTTTCCCAAAATCAATATCATTTTCCAGGCAGATATGCCGCTTTTTGAGAAAATAGAAAAGTTTGTAGCGGAATATATTGATGAGATGCTGGTGAACCCGCTGCTGCCCTGGTTTGTAATGAACGAGATCAACCGCAACCCCGATCAGTTTATCAGCAGGGTATGGGGTAAGGCCAATATGCCCAAACCCATAGCGCTGCTGGAACAGATTGAGCGGGAAGTAAAAAAAGGGAATATCAAAAAAGTGCATCCGCTGCATTTGCTGATGAACATTTTATCAATGACCATCTTTCCCTTTATTGCACAACCCATGATGTCGAAAGTGCTGCACATGAATGAGGCGGCTTTCAGGCAGGCCATGACAGAGCGGAAAAAAGAAATACCAAAATTCATCATCGACTCCATTAAAAAATAATTTTTCACCGGCAACAGTTGAATTATGAGACAAAAATTATTACTGCTGGCATTGCTGCCCTTTTGCGCCGCGGCACAGCAACCGGTGCTAACGCTGCAAAAGGCCAATGAACTGGCGCAGCAGCATTACCCGCTGGTAAAACAAAAAGACCTGCTGCAGCAAACCGCCAGCCTCACGGCAGAAAATTTAAGCAGGAACTTTTTACCACAGGTAAGTTTTAACGGGCAGGCCACTTACCAGTCGGATGTAACATCTATCAGTATTCCCATACCGGGTATCAAGATCGATCCGCCTTCAAAAGACCAGTACAAATTACTGGCCGATGTGAACCAGCTGGTATATGATGGCGGTATCATTAAGGAACAGAAAAATTTTCAGCAGCTGAATAAAGCAGCCGAGCAACAGAAGATTGAAGTGGAGTTGTACAAAGTAAAAGACCGGGTAAACCAGCTTTTTTTGAGTATTCTTTACCTGGATGAACAGCTGAAACAGGTGGAACTGGTAAAGGCCGACCTGAATACGGGTTTGAAAAAAACGGAAGCGATGGTAAATAACGGCGTTGCCTTCCGTTCCAATATAAACCTGCTGCAGGCGGAAATACTGAAAGCAGAACAGCGTGCGATTGAACTGAATGCTTCCAGAAAAGGAATGCTGGATGTGCTGGCGCTTTTCACCGGTGAAACTTACAATGAAAATACGGTACTTGAAAAACCAGCGGCAGTAACAGGTTTCACAACTGATATACAAAGACCCGAACTGAAATTGTTCAGCGCCCAGCAACAATTGTTCAGCAGCCAGTATAAACTGATCGATGCAAAGAACCGGCCAAAGGCAAGCCTGTTCTGGCAGGGTGGTTATGGCCGGCCGGGGTTGAATTTTTTAAAAAATGATTTTGCTTTTTTTTATACAACAGGGGTAAGACTGAACTGGTCGTTTGGCGGACTGTATACCCAAAAAAGAGAAAAGCAATTAACAGGCATCAGCCAGCAGGCAGTGGAAATACAAAGGGAAACTTTTTTACTCAGCACCAATACGGCCTTGAAACAGCAGCAGTCGGAAATTGACAAACTGCAGCAACTGATAGAAAAAGACGTGGCCATCATCGACCTCCGGGTGAAAGTAAAAGATGCTGCAAAAGCGCAACTGGAAAACGGCGTGATCACAGCCAATGATTATTTGCGGGAGGTGAATGCCGAAGACCAGGGCCGCCAGGCATTGATCACACACCAGGTGCAGTTGCTGCAGGCGCAAATCAATTATCAAACCATTTCAGGAAAATAAATTATACAGCTGCAGGCAGCACAATTAAACTTTTGTTATGAAGAAAATAGCTTTTACATTTTTTGCGGCAGGCTTACTGGCTTCCTGCAACAACAATACAAACGGGCATGATGCGTCAGGCACATTTGAAGCGGATGAAGTGCTGGTGTCATCAGAACTGCCGGGTAAACTGCTTGTGTTTAATGTGCAGGAAGGGCAGCAGCTGGTAAAGGATACTGTAGTGGGTGTGGTGGATGCAACGAATATTTCACTGCAGCAACAGCAGGTGGAAGCCAGCATTAAAGCGCTCAATGAAAAAACACTCGATGTAACCCCGCAGGTGCAGCTGCTGCAAAACCAGGAAGCGGTGCAGCAATCACAATTGTCAAACCTGCTGCATGAAAAAACAAGAATAGAAAATTTACTGAAGGCCGATGCTGCCACAGGCAAACAACTGGATGATATCAATGCACAAATAGATGTAATGCGCAAACAGCTGGCGGTAACACAGCAGCAAATAAATGTGCAGCGCAATAATGTGGCCACGCAAAACCGCAGTGTTTTAAGTGAGGCCGACCCGCTGAAAAAACGTGTGGCACAGTTGCAGGATCAGCAGCAGCGCAGCAATATTATCAATCCTGTTACCGGAACCGTAATTACAAAATATGCAGAGCCGGGAGAAATAACCGCAGCTGGAAAAGCGCTGTATAAAATTGCCGACCTCTCCAGCCTGTACCTGCGTGCCTATGTTACCGGAGTGCAACTACCACAGATTAAACTGGGACAAACCGTTACTGTACTCATCGATAACGGCGAAAAAAAATACAAGGAATACAGCGGCCAGATCACCTGGATATCTGATAAGGCAGAGTTTACACCCAAAACCATCCAGACAAAAGAAGAACGTGCCAACCTGGTATATGCGATAAAAATAAAGGTAAAGAACGACGGGTATTTGAAAATAGGCATGTACGGGGAGGTGAAGTGGTGAATTGTGAATGGTGAATAGTCAATGGTGAATTGTGAATGACCAATGACTAATGACCTGTAATAAGTGTTCTGTAATCAGCGCAACCACCATGAACCATCTATCATGAACCATCAACCATGAACTATGAACAATTAACCATCAACCAACATCTGTCAACTAACAACTAACATTGAAATCAGTACAGGTACATAACATCATTAAAACCTACGGTAAAAAAAAGGAAGTATTGGCGCTGGATGATATTTCTTTTGAAGTGCCGCAGGGTGAACTGTTTGGAATCATTGGTCCGGATGGTGCAGGTAAAACATCACTGTTCAGGATACTGACCACATTGTTGCTGGCCGACAGTGGTACGGCCATTGTAGATGGTTTTGATGTGGTGAAAGATTATAAATCTATCCGCAGCAGGGTGGGTTATATGCCCGGTAAATTTTCTTTGTATCCCGATCTTACCGTTGAGGAAAACCTGAATTTCTTTGCCACCATTTTCAACACCACGGTAAAGGAGAATTACGATCTGATAAAAGATATCTATTCGCAGATTGAACCTTTCAAGGAACGGCGTGCAGGCAAACTTTCTGGCGGTATGAAACAAAAACTGGCTTTGAGCTGCGCATTGATCCACCGCCCTTCGGTATTGTTTTTAGATGAGCCCACCACCGGTGTGGATGCGGTATCAAGAAAGGAATTTTGGGAAATGCTGAAAGGGCTGAAACAACAGGGGATCACAATTTTAGTTTCAACACCATACATGGATGAAGCAGGTTTATGTGACCGGGTGGGACTGATGCAGGGCGGAAAGATTTTATCAATTGACAGTCCTGCCGGTATTGTGAATAGCTTTGCAAAACCATTATATGCAGTCAAAGCCAATAATATGCTGCAATTGCTCGATGCGCTGAAGGAAAATGAAAAAGTGGAAGATGCTTATCCTTTCGGTGAATACCATCATGTAATAATCAAAGACAGTTTTAAAAATGAACCCGCGGAGAAACTGGTGCAGTCGCCCGGTTTTGAAATTAAAAAGATCACAGCAGATATTGAAGATTGTTTTATTGACCTCATGAAATTATAATGAATACAAACAAAGCCATAACAGCAGATAAACTCACCAAACGCTTTGGGCATTTCACCGCGGTGGATGCCATCAGCTTTGAGGTGGGGAAGGGAGAGATATTTGGTTTTTTGGGTGCCAATGGTGCCGGTAAAACCACGGCCATGCGTATGCTTTGCGGTTTGTCCATGCCAACATCCGGCAATGCCACGGTAGCAGGACTGGATGTGTACAGGGAAAACGAAAAAATAAAACGCAGCATTGGTTACATGAGCCAGAAATTTTCTTTGTACGATGATCTTACCGTCAAAGAGAACATGCGTTTCTACGGTGGTATTTATGGCAAGAGTGATGCTTTTATAAAAGAGAAAACCGCTTTTATCCTGCATCACCTGCATCTTGAAAAGGAAGCGAATGTACTGGTGAAGTCATTGCCGCTTGGATGGAAACAGAAGCTGGCTTTTTCCGTAGCAGTTTTTCATGAACCCGAAATTGTTTTTTTAGATGAACCCACCGGAGGGGTGGATCCTGTTACCCGGCGTGAGTTCTGGAATATGATCTATGTGGCTGCCGCAAACGGTACCACGGTTTTTGTAACCACGCACTACATGGATGAGGCGGAATACTGCAACCGGGTAAGCATTATGGTGGATGGGAAAATAGAAGCACTGGATACACCGGCGCAGTTAAAAATAAACCACAATGCTGCTTCCATGGATGAAGTTTTTTTAAAACTGGCGAGGAAAGCGGTGCGTACCGGCGAATAAATAATACAAGTAAAACCCCGTTATGGGCAAACAGTTTTTGGCATTCATAAAAAAAGAGTTCTATCACATTTTGCGTGACAGGCGCACCATGCTCATACTCCTGGGCATGCCCGTGGTGCAGATCATCATTTTTGGTTTTGCACTCACCAACGAAGTGAAGAATACAAAAATTGCGGTGCTTGATAATGCAAGGGATGCCGAAAGTGCTTCGCTTATTGCACAGCTGGATGCCAGCAGGTATTTTGATATTGCAGCAAACCTGCACAGCGGCAGCGATATTGAAACCGCTTTTAAAAAAGGTGTTGTGAAACTGGCCGTGGTGCTGCCGCAAAATTTTGGCAGCGACCTGCAACACTTCAACAAAGCGCAGGTACAGCTCATTGCTGATGCGTCGGATCCCAACACCGCCAACCAGCTTGCCAATTATGCAACGGCTGTTATAATGGATTATCAAAGCCGCATTACCAGCAACCGCAAGCTGCCGTATACCATCAATACCGAAATGCGCATGCTGTACAACCCGCAGTTAAAAGGTGCTTTCAATTTTGTGCCTGGTGTAATGGCCATGGTGCTGCTGCTGGTGTGCACCATGATGACGGCCATCACCATCGTAAAAGAAAAAGAAATGGGCACCATGGAGATCATGCTGGTATCGCCCATGAAACCGCAACTGGTGGTACTGGCAAAAGCAGTGCCTTATTTGCTGTTGTCCATCATCAACATCACCACCATTTTATTGCTGAGCGTGTATGTGCTGGAAGTGCCCATCAACGGCAGCGTGGCATTACTGGTGCTGGTGAGTGTGCTGTTCATACTGGTGTCGCTGTCGCTGGGGCTGCTCATTTCTGCAGGCGCCGCATCGCAGCAGGCAGCCATGTTCATTTCACTGGTGGCTTTGTTCCTGCCAACAATTATGCTCAGTGGTTTCATGTTCCCGGTAGAGAATATGCCATTGCCCTTACGCACCATTTCCAATATCGTTCCGGCAAAATGGTATTACAATATTGTAAAAACAGTAATGATAAAAGGTTTGGGTATAAAAGCCATCTGGAAAGAAATTCTCATTCTTAACGGGATGCTGTTTTTCTTTCTCACAATGGCCATTAAAAAATTTAAGATCAGGCTGGCATGATCGTATTATTTGTTAACGGGCTGCAATACCCTGATGCAACATCAGTGGCGTCGCACGCTTCAGCAAATTAACCCTGTTCACCAAAACCGTATTTTATCCGGCAGTTGTTATGCGCACATTAAAGTTTTTATTGCAAAAAGAGTTCCGGCAAATATTCCGGGATGCTTCCATACTCCGCATTATTTTGGTGATGCCGGTGATACAGCTGCTGGTACTTCCAATGGCTGCCGATTACGAAGTGAAAAATATCAAGCTCGCCGTTACCGACCAGGATCATTCAGAATACTCCCGCCAGCTCATTAATAAAATAACCGCTTCAGGATATTTTATTCTTACCCGGTACAGTAATTCATACAATGATGCGTTGCAGCAAATAGAAAATGACAAGGCCGATGTGGTGCTGCAAATTCCGGCAAAGTTCGAAAAGGATTTAGTGAAGCAAAATGAGGCGGCGCTGTTCATGTCCATCAATGCCATTAATGGCGTGAAGGCCAATTTGGGCGGTGCTTATTTGCGCAGCATCATACAGGATTATAACCGGCAGGTGCGTACAGAATGGATACAGTTTCCACGCTTCAGCCCCGAAACACAAATAGAAGTAACCTCTTCCAACTGGTTTAACCCGCATATGAACTATAAATACTTTATGGTGCCGGGTATATTGGTAATACTGCTTACCATGGTGGGCACCAACTTAACCGCGGTGAATATTGTAAGGGAAAAGGAAATTGGCACCATTGAGCAGATCAATGTAACACCCATTAAAAAATATCATTTTGTGCTGGGTAAACTCATACCATTCTGGCTGCTGGGTTTGCTGGTACTTACCATCGGGCTTACCATTGCAAGGCTGGCCTATGGTATTATGCCGGCCGGGAGTTTTATAACCATTTATGTTTTTGCGGCATTGTACCTGCTGGCAGTTTTGGGGCTGGGTTTATTATTATCCACTTATTCGGCCAACCAGCAGCAGGCCATGCTCATGTCTTTTTTCTTAATGATGATATTCATTCTCCTTGGCGGGCTGTATACTTCTATCGACAGTATGCCGGAATGGGCCAAATGGATCACACGTTTTAACCCGGTATCTTATTTTATTGAGGTAATGCGTATGGTGGTACTGCGTGGCAGCGGACTTGCGGATATTAAACAGCAGCTGCTTGTGATGGCAGGTTTTGCTGTAGTGTTCAATGGCTGGGCCGTATTAAGTTATCGCAAGCGCAGTTGACATTGTGTAAAACATTTTTTAAATTGGCATACACAATAAAACGATTCTGGCTATGATCAAATTCAATGAAATCAAAGTAGGCGATTTCCTTATTGCCGATAATGATGGCGATAAGCGCCAAGGAGAAGTAACCAATCTCAATCACAACGAAAAACAGGTTTGTGTGGACACCGGTGTGCAGGAGTTCTGGTTTGAAACCGAACAGCTCAGCGCCATCCCGCTGGATGATGAGCAGCTGCTGCGTTTAAAATTCAGCAAGCAGGAGAACGACGACGGTTCTGTAAAGTACATGAAAGGTGCTTTCAGGATGCTGGTGCCGAAAAAAGACGATTTCTCTCATTTCGAAGTTTGGTACCGTGATGAAAAAAGGCAGGTGATGCAGCCCATTTCATTACACCAGTTGCAAAACCATTATTACGAAATGACCAAGGTGCACCTGAATGATGAAGAAATTTGATTGCCCTTTTTTTGCGGGCATTGTATTAAACAAAGAGACTGCATTAGAATTGCAGTCTCTTTTACTATGGGGGTATTAATGGTTTTGTCAGGCCCTCATTTCAACCTTAAATGCAAGGCTGAGGTAATTAAAATATTTTCCGGGATGATTGTCAGACGGCGATATCCATTCCTGTCCGCCTGTAAACGGAGGTTGTGCATGGCTGCCTGCCGCTTCTCCAATACCTATATACATATCATCACTTTTTAAACGAAACCCGTAAGTGTATCCTTTTTGCAGTTTTAAACCGGTATGCGGAAACAATATCCACTTTTCATTATCACTCTTGTTAATTTTAACCGATGTGGTCAAAAGTGCATCTCCCCATTTTTTAGAAGCAGGGTCAAACGGGTGAATGGTCATGTGCGCATGGCCCGGCTTAATTACAAGCGATGAAAAAATTTCAATACCGCCTAATTCGCCCTCAGAAGGACAGGTAAAGGTTTGCCCGGCAACAATATCTTCGTCGGTAAGTCCGTGCCCCATCCAGGCGGTGGTGTTATTGGTGGTTTGCTGTAAAACAACTTTCAAAGCGGAGTTTTCATGATTTGTTTTCATACGTATGAATTTAAAAGTTAACCTGCAGGCTGCAGGCATGGGGATAATATGTTTTACTAACTCCTTTCTGTTTTCTTTATTGTATAAAGGAATACTGATTCTCGTCAGTAAAATGGGTCAAAAAAAATGCCAATATCAGAATTTGTGACTAACTACTGTAATCAGAAATTAGTAGCCTTAAGCGTGGTGTTTTGATCTATATTGCTGCCCGTTAAAAGTGTGGTGGTTATTTTATTACGGCTTTCAATCATGCCATATTTGGGTGCATAATAGGTTTGTATGTCGGTGGTTATTGAACCCGCAGGTAAGCCGGTTGAGGAAAGGGCAGTAGTAATGTGGATGACATTATTATAAGTTTTGCCATTTACGCTACGGGATATGCCTTTTTCGGCAATAGTATTGGTAATGGTAAGGGGCACCGTGGTGGGCACGCCCGAAAAAGGAGCGATGGTAATGGTCTGGCTCCAACTGGTACCCGCGCTTACATTATCTTTTAAGTAAATGTGTTCAACGCTGTTGCTTCCCAAGGAAACCAGGTTGCGGAATGTATAATAATCGCTGCCGGTTATATTATAATAATCGTTAACAGCACCGCTGCTGTTGGTAAAAACATGGTAAGATTTGCCGTTAATACTGCTGTCCCTGTTGGTAGAAGTTACTATATTGGTACTGGTTATGGCAGTAAGGTTATTTACCAGTTCATAAGTCCAGCTATTGCCCGCCGACAGGTTCATATACACTTCGGGGGGTGTTTGAGGGCTGTCGGTACCACTTTTTTTACAGGACATGACACCCAGTATCAGGGCCAAAAAGGCCAGTCCGGCTTTTTTCATGTGGAAAAATGGGGGTTTTGTTGGTAAATAACGCTAATTTTTGTAAAAAATTGAATTAATCCACTTATCTTTGCGCTCCCAAAATTATGGCTAAACAGGCACTTATTAAACAGGACGGAACAATAGTAGAGGCGCTGAGCAATGCTATGTTCAAAGTAAAGTTAGAGAATGGCCACGAAATCTTAGCAACAATTTCGGGTAAAATGAGGATGAACTATATCCGTATTTTACCCGGAGACAGGGTTGGGGTTGAAATGAGTCCATACGACCTTACAAGGGGCAGGATCATATTCAGGTACAAATAGAAAACGTTAGTAGTGAATCGCCGGTAGTGAGTAAAATCACTCTTTTACGCACCATTCACGACTCATAATTCACGATAAAAAACAACAACAATGAAAGTAAGAGCTTCTATTAAAAAACGCAGTGCCGAGTGCAAGATCGTGAGGAGAAAGGGAAGGCTGTATGTTATTAACAAAAAGAATCCCCGCTTCAAGCAGAAACAGGGTTAATTGAAAATTGTAAATTCTAAAATCTAAAATAGTTGTATGGCTCGTATTGCCGGTATAGACTTACCAAAAAATAAAAGAGGAGAAATAGGACTTACCTATATATATGGTATTGGCCGTTCTACCGCCCAGTATATTTTAAATAAAGCTGGTATTGATGTTAGTAAAAAGGTGAACCAGTGGAATGACGATGAGCAGACTGCCATCCGTAACATCATCGCCAATGAGTTTAAAACTGAAGGTGCGCTCCGCAGTGAAACGCAGATGAACATCAAGCGTTTGCTGGATATCGCCTGCTACCGTGGCCTGCGTCACCGTAAAGGGTTACCGCTCCGTGGCCAGCGTACACGTACCAACAGCCGTACAAGGAAAGGTAAGCGTAAGACAGTTGCCGGTAAGAAAAAAGTAACTAAGTAATAATATGACCAGTCTGCCTATGGCAGATTGGTTGTTTTATATACGGCTTATATTCGGGTCAGTTACGGATAGCCTTAAGCCGGGCAGGAGGATTGACCTGGTCCCCAACTCAGTTGGGGATACTATTTTTTTAAAGATTACCTTAAAAATTCATTATGGCAAAAGCACAGGCTGGTAAAGCCGGTGGCGCAAAAGCAGCCGCCAAAAAAAGAGTAGTAAAAGTTGACAGTTATGGAGACGCCCATATCGTGGCAAGTTTCAACAACATCATCATCAGTTTAACCAACAAGCAGGGCCAGGTTATTTCATGGTCAAGCGCTGGTAAAATGGGTTTCCGCGGCAGTAAGAAAAATACACCGTACGCAGCCCAGATGGCAGGCGCTGATGCTGCTAAAACAGCAGTGGATGCAGGACTGAAAAAAGTGGATGTATTTGTGAAAGGTCCGGGCAGTGGCCGTGAAGGCGCTATCCGTTCTTTATCTCAAAACGGTATTGAAGTGGCCATGATCAAAGACGTTACGCCACTGCCGCACAACGGTTGCCGTCCTCCCAAAAAGAGAAGAGTATAAGAAATGGTGAATTGAAGAATATCGGATGGTTCAATATTTTTAGAACCTCGAAACATTCGATATCCGGCATTTCCCAATTCGGTATTACATATTTTGATAAAGCCAGAATTTATCATTTAACAAAGGGTGCTTCATTAATTTTTTACGATTTTTTACCGATGAATGCGCCGTTTCAAAAAAAATCGAAATGAATAAACACTATGGCACGTTACACAGGCCCAAAAACCAAGATCTCAAGAATTTTTGGTGAACCCATTACCGGTAATGGTAAGTGGTTAACAAAAAACAGCAACCCTCCGGGTATGCATGGCGCTAACCGCAAGCGCAAAACTTTAGGTGAATATGCTTTACAGTTAAGGGAAAAGCAGAAAGCCAAGTACACTTACGGCGTACTGGAAAAACAGTTCCGCAAAACATTTGACGAAGCTGCCCGCCGCAAAGGTGTTACCGGTGAAAACCTCATTAAATTACTGGAAGCCCGTTTGGACAACACTGTTTTCCGCCTGGGTATTGCTCCCAGCCGCCAGGCTGCCCGCCAGTTAGTTTCTCACAAACACATTACAGTGAACGGAGAGGTGACAAATGTTCCTTCTTACAGTTGCAAACCCGGCGACAGCATTGGTTTAAAAGCCAAGAGCGGTGCCAATACAGCTATCAGCAGTAACTTAAAGGGCAAAAACCCCAAGTTTAACTGGTTAGACTGGAATGAAACTGAAGTAAAAGGTACATTCATTGCTTATCCTGAAAGGGAAAGTGTTCCTGAAAATATCAAGGACCAGCTGATCGTGGAATTGTACTCTAAGTAAGGTGAGTGGTAAGTGGGGAATGGTAAAAAATACTGTTCGAAACCTTCTGCCAAATAAAGCTGAACAGCCGGTAACATAAATACAAAACAAAAAACAAACAATTTGATATGGGAATTTTAAATTTCGTTAAGCCCGATAAGATTGTTCTTCAAAAAGCAACGGATTTTGAAGCCAACTTCGAGTTTCGTCCCCTTGAACCAGGTTATGGCGTAACTATTGGTAATGCGTTGCGCCGTGTATTGCTTAACTCTTTGGAAGGATATGCAATCATTGGTATTAACATTGCTGGTGCCGACCATGAGTTTGCCACCATCAAAGGTGTTACAGAAGATGTAACGGAAGTGATCCTTAACCTGAAGCAGGTGCGTTTAAAACGCAAGGGCGACCAGGATGTAAGCGTGGAAAAAGTGACACTTTCAATCAAAAATAAATCAGAATTCACTGCCGGTATGATCGGTGAGGCATCACCCAATTTTGAAGTGATGAATCCCGAACTGCTGATATGCACCATGGACCCCAGCGCCAAACTGGATATTGAAATTTCAGTGGGTAAAGGCCGCGGTTATGTGCCTGCAGAAGATCACAAAGAGAAAAGTTCTCATTTCGGATACATTCCTGTTGATGCCATTTACACGCCCATCAAGAATGTACGCTACAACATCGAAAACACCCGTGTGGAGCAGCGCACCGACTTTGAAAAACTGATCATGGAAGTGCATACCGATGGCACCATCCATCCTGAAGAAGCCGTAAAACAGGCCAGCCGCATCCTCATCCAGCACCTGATGATCATCACTGATGAAAACATCACTTTCGATACTAAAGAAGATAAGAAAGAAGACCTGGTGGATGAACAAACACTGCAGCTGCGCAAAATGCTGAAAACACCGCTGGAAGACCTTGATCTTTCTGTGCGTGCGTTCAACTGCTTAAAAGCTGCCAAGATCAACTCTTTGAGCGAACTGGTACAATACGAGCAGGAAGACCTGATGAAGTTCCGCAACTTTGGTCAGAAATCACTGAGCGAAATTGAACAGGTACTGCACGAAAGGGGCTTAAGCTTTGGTATGGACCTGAGCAAGCTGAAACTGGATGATGAATAAATTACTCAAGGCTGCCGGCTGATTGCCGGCAGCTATTCTTTTTATAACCAGTACCCCGCAATTCCTGACACGGTGCGGGGGAAACTAAAAACTACATGTCATGCGTCACGGAGACAAACACAACAACCTTGGCAGAACAGCTTCTCACAGGAAGGCTTTACTGTCTAATTTAGGATGCCAGCTGATCACTCACAAAAGGATCACCACCACACTGGCAAAAGCAAAAGCGCTGCGCACTTATATTGAGCCGCTGATCACTAAAACAAAAAACACTGCCAGCAAGGAAGCCATCATGCACAATCACCGTATTGTGTTCAGCTACCTGAACGATAAAGCGGCCGTTAAAGAACTGTTTACCGTGGTTGGACCAAAGATCGCCAGCCGCCCCGGTGGTTATACACGTATTATCAAATTAGGCGCACGTGTGGGTGATAACGCCGAACTGGCTATGATTGAACTGGTTGATTTCAACGAGATCTACGGTAAAGGTGTTAAAGCTGCTGCTGAACCTGCCAAGAAAACAAGAAGGGCCGGTGGTAGTAAGAAAAAAGCTGCAGAAGCAGCCGAAACTGCTGCTGAAGCACCTGCAGAAAACACCGATACCGAAGCAAAAGCATAATTACATAACTAATTGCTTATACAGCCCCGGCATTTGCCGGGGCTTTTTTTTTGCCTTTATCTGACGTCAATCATCCGGTTCTATGCCTGATGTCATTAAACCGTGGCATGGCTGTTGATAGCTTAGTAGAGGGTAACACCTGTAAATGCTTTTGTTATGAAAAAAGTAATAATAGCGCTGGACGGGGAACACTTCCCAAAAGGCGCATTTGAATTTGCAAAGGACATCAACAATCAAAACGAAATATTGCTTGCCGGCGTTTTCCTCAGTCCTGTTGACTACTCCCGCATCATGGCATACTCCAATGCCGGCGAAGGGGTGGCTATCATGCCCGAATGGCTGATGAAGGGGGAAGACGAAATTATCATCAACAAAAATATAAAGGCCTTTGAAGATGCCTGCAATGCAGATGGAATGCATTACCGCATACACAAGGACAATGATTTTATGGCCATTGCCTCGCTGGTGGAAGAAACCCGCTACGCCGATGTGCTATTAATAAGCAGCGACCTGTTTTATAAAAATGTGGAACAGGGCCAGCCCAATTATTACCTGGAAGAAGTGCTCAAAAGATCTGAATGCCCCGTAATACTGGTGCCCGAAAATTATACCACAACGCAGCAGGTAATTCTTACTTATGATGGCGGTGAATCGGCCACCTTTGCCATTAAACAGTTTGCTTACCTGTTTCCCGAGCTGGCAACGCAAAATGTAAAACTGGTTTTTGTGTGTGACGATGCCGCAGAAGAACTGCCCGGTTACCTGATGATGACCGAGCTGCTGGGCGGGCATTATCCCGCATTGGAAATACAAAACCTGCCAGTATCCAACCGCAACTTCTTTACCGAATGGCTGGCCGAACAACCCAGCAGTTTTGTGGTGATGGGCGCCTTCTCACGCAGCGCCTTTTCCACTTTAATGCGTAAAAGTTTTGCCAAGGAGATCATCCAAAAAGTAAAGATGCCGCTTTTTATTTCCCATAAATAATAAAGCCATGATACCGAAAACAGCACCTCACCAGTATTACTTTGAAGTGCAGCTGAACTGGCAGCGCGGGCACAAGGGCATTATTACAGCCAATGATGTTAAGGACACATTGAAAGTGGCCACACCATCGCAATTTGCCGGCGGGGTGCCCGAAATGTGGAGCCCCGAGCATTTGTTTCTTGGCGCCCTGTGCAGTTGCTTTATGACCACCTGTTTTGCCATTGCAGAAAAGAACAATGTTGGCATCACGCATTTTTCCTGCAATGCCATCGGGCATGTGGCCCTTACAGAAGGTCATCTTGAATTTGTAACGGCCGACCTCTATCCCAAAATGTACGTGGAAGCAGAAAAAGATATTGCAGCAGCCAATGAAGTGCTGCTGAAGACTTACCGGCATTCCATTGTGGCCAACTCTATCAAAACAATACTGGTAAACCATGGCGAAGTGCTGGTGGAGAAACACCCGCAGCAGTTAACAAAAGCAAAAAAATAAATAAATCCATATGCAAACAACAAGTATCAAAGCCGCAGGCAGCAGTTACGGAGAATGGAAAAGCAACCTGAGTTTTTATAAAGATGAGCTGAGTGTTTTTAAAAAGCGGTTAACAGAAATTGTATCAAAGAACAATGGCAAGGAAATTATGCAACAGGTGGAGCATTTTGAAAACCAGTTCTTGCTGCAGGCCGAAAATATAGATATACTGCAGCACGATATCAACACACATCTGGGCAGTATGGCGGCCGAAGCAAAAGAACATGCCGGGCACATCAGCACCGGGCAGCTTGCAGCGGATGTACAACTGAAAGACCGGGTGGACAGTGAGGCAAGAGTGTTTGCCGAACTTCGCGATGAGTTTATGCGTTTCTTAAGCGTTGTAATGTAGCTGCCGCAGTACATGCTTGATTTAAAAATGTAAGTTTGACATATAATCTACTGGCATGGCTGAACAACAAACAAAATCGGAGATCCGTTTCCTGGAAGGGCCGCAAAGCAGGTGGGCCGAGTTTAAGTTTACCATAAAAGTATTGTTGGAGTTTATTAAAGGATTCAGGGCGCTGCATTTTGCAGGGCCCTGTGTTACTATATTTGGTTCTGCACGTTTTAAAGACGGGCATCCTTATTACGATACTACCGAAATACTGGCCGGTAAGATTGCCCAAATGGGTTTTACCATCATGACCGGCGGTGGCCCGGGTATAATGGAAGCCGCTAATAAAGGCGCCAAAGCGGTGGGCGGCCGCAGTGTGGGTTGCAATATTGTACTGCCTATGGAGCAAAAGCCCAATCCTTACCTCGATAAATGGGTCAGCATCCGGTATTTTTTTATACGCAAAAACCTGCTCATTAAATACTCCTATGCCTTTGTGGTAATGCCTGGTGGTTTTGGAACAATGGATGAATATTTTGAAGCCCTTACACTGGTGCAAACCGGCAAGATCAGCCAGTTTCCCATTGTTATTTTTGGAAAAGAATTCCACCGCGAACTACTGGCGCATATTGAAACAATGAAGGCAAAAGGCACCATCTCAGGTGAAGACAGCAGTTATTTTCTTGTGACGGACTCTGTGGATGAAGCCGTTGCCTATATACAGGAAAACTCCATCAACAAATTCCATCTCAAGGCAGAAAAACCCTACAAGCCCTTCAAATGGCTGTTTGAAAACCCTTAGTTCGGGTAACTGTCACCTTTATAACTGTTTTTTTCGAAACTGATAATTATCATATTTCCGCTTGATGCCAGTCATTTAATATAGCTTAACCCCGCTCCATATTTGCATAGTAAAGACAGAGGGTATGAATAGCAGGTTTGCACTTGATACCGCAAAATTGAAGCGCTACCTCAGTGAAAATGACGGTTGGCAGCAAACCCTCAGCTTACAGGAAAAAGAATTTCCGGCCATGAAAAAGATGCTGGATGAAGTGGATGCCGGAAAGGAGACGAGAGAAGGACTTCATTTTGAAAAGGAACTTTCGCAGCAGCAAAACGAAATGCGGCAGCTGAATGAAGACCTGGGCCGCCAGCAGCAAAGACTGGCAAAAGATTGTGAGACCAATGTTCTTTTCGATATAGAAGCTTTTTTAACCCAGGACATTTTAAGAGAGAGGATTAAAGCAATAGAAAAACTGTATATCGATCTAAAGTGCAATTTTATGAATTACCTGGCAACAGTTGCATAACCACGGAAAACAGATGATAAAATGTGGTTGGGGTGAATGAAAACTGAGGTTGCCGTATCCTGTTCAAACAGGATGATTACTATGTGTTCAAAGCAAAGTGTTCAATAGTTTCTGTCTAAAGAAAAAGCCGCCGTTTAGTCTTATTTGGCGGCTTTCTTTTTAACCAAAAAAATGTAACATGCTTAGTACAAAAACAGCAATACCGGTAAAATGTTATCATTGTGGCGACAACTGCAATGAGGAGGTGATTGTTGCCGAAGACAAAAGCTTTTGCTGCGAAGGATGCAAACAGGTTTATCTGCTGCTGAACGAAAATGATCTTTGTGTTTACTACGATTTTGACAAGAATCCCGGCATCAAGGTAAAGGGCAAATTCACCAGTGAACGTTTTGCGTACCTGGATGATGAGGCCACAGTGAACAAACTGGTGCAGTTTAACAGCGGCACGCAGGTAAATGTTACTTTTTCACTGCCGCAGATGCACTGCTCTTCCTGTGTTTACTTGCTGGAAAACCTGCACCGGATTAACCCCGGCATCATCAAGTCGCAAACCAATTTTCAGCGTAAAGAGGTTTTCATATCATACAATCCCGCCGAGGTTTCGCTGCGTAAAGTGGTGGAACTGCTGGCCTTTATCGGTTACGAACCCTACATCAGTTTAAAAGATACCGCTGAGAAAAAAACAAACAATTTCAACCGCAGCCGTATTTACAAAATAGGTGTGGCCGGTTTTTGTTTTGCCAATATCATGATGCTGAGTTTTCCCGAATATTTCTCATCGGGTAAAATTGACCAGCACGGCTTAAAGGAAACATTCGCATGGCTTAATCTCAGCTTATCGTTACCGGTTTTGCTGTACAGCGCCTCCGGGTTTTTTGTGTCTGCATGGAAAGGGCTGCGCCAGCGTTTTTTAAATATTGATGCGCCCATAGCACTGGCCATTATTGTTACCTATGCCCGCAGTTATTACGAGATTGCCACAGGCAGGGGAGCTGGCTACCTCGATTCCGGCACCGGTATTGTTTTCTTTATGCTGGTCGGCCGCTGGTTCCAGGATAAAACATACGATTCATTCTCCTTTGACCGCGATTACCGTTCTTATTTTCCCCTGGGTGTTACGGTTGTTACCGCGGGCATGGAAAAAAATATTCCTGTTACACAACTGCAAAAAGGAAACCGTATCATCATCCGCAATGAAGAAATGATACCTGCCGATGCTGTGCTGGTAAAAGGAACTGCCAATGTGGATTACAGTTTTGTGAGCGGGGAAAACACACCCGTGCAAAAAAACAGGGGCGAACTGATCTATGCCGGCGGCAAACAAATGGGCAGCGCCATCGAGCTGGAAGTGGCCGGCGAAGTATCGCAGAGTTATATCACCCAGCTGTGGAACAACAACGATGTGTTCAGCAGCAATAAAAAGAACGAGGACAAATCATTCATTCATCCCTGGAGCAGGTATTTTACTGCCGCGTTATTTACCGTGGCCGCACTTACCCTGGCATACTGGAGTATCATTGATACTTCAAAAATACTGCCGGCGGTATCATCCGTTTTAATTGTGGCCTGTCCCTGCTCGCTGCTGCTCTCTGCCACATTTACCTATGGCAATATGCTGCGCCTGTTTGGCAAAAACAAAATGTACCTGAAAAACGCTTCTGTAATGGAAGCAATGGCAAAAGTAAAATCACTGGTGCTTGATAAAACCGGCACCATTACCCATAACAATGCTTCGCTGGTGAGTTACGAAGGAGCGCCGCTGACAGAAAAGGAAAAACTGGTGATCAAAACAGTTGCAAAACAATCGTCGCATCCGCTTAGCAAGATCATTGCAGGATGGCTCAATACAGGTGAGGATGTAAAACTGCAGGTGGAATTGTTTACAGAATATACCGGCAAAGGATTGGAAGCCGTGGTAAACGGTACTGCTGTAAAGATTGGCTCTGCTTCTTTCATGAACCAGTTCAATAATGGTTTTGTATCGTACGATACCGGCACACATGTGCATGTGATGATGAACAATACCCATATGGGCCGTTTTACGGTGAGCAACCAGTACCGCGAAGGTGTGGGCGAACTGGTGGGCCGTTTGAACAGTGCAGGGTACCAGCTTCACCTGTTGTCGGGTGATAATGATTCTGAAAAACAAAATCTTTCAAAAATATTCGGCAGCGGTGCCAGTCTTTCATTCGGGCAGTCGCCGCAGCAAAAACTCGATTTCGTAAAGGAACTGCAGCAAAAAGGTGCGTATGTGCTGATGGTGGGCGACGGGCTGAACGATGCAGGAGCCCTGATGCAAAGCAACGTAGGGGTGGCCGTTAGTGATAATACTTCCCAGTTTTCACCGGCCTGTGATGCCATTTTAGATGGTTCCAAAGTGCAGCTGCTCGATAAATTCCTTGCTTTTGCAAGGTCTGGCAAAAAGATCGTTACGGCCAGCTTCATTTTATCAATCTTATACAACATAGTGGGCCTGTCATTCGCAGTGCAGGGGTTACTGTCGCCCATGGTTGCAGCTATATTAATGCCCGCAAGCAGTATCAGTATTGTGCTGCTGGTAACGGCATTGTCATCTGTAAGTGCAAGGCTTAAAGGGCTTTAAAAACCCGGATGACGAAAATCATGTACCCTTTTGACCCGTGTCAGGCAAAAAACCTGCCTGTCCTTCTATTTTTGAAACTATAATTTCTTAAAAAATGAGCGCACTCTTTGTTTTGATCGGGATAAGTATACTGGTAGCCGGCAGTTTCCTGGCTGCTTTTTTATGGAGCGTTAAAAACGGCCAGTATGACGATGATTACACTCCCTCCGTACGCATGCTTTTTGATGATAAGAAAGAAGCCGCACCCGCCTCCAAAAAATAAATCAAACCAAACATATATATAACATGCAATTAGAGAAATTTTATTACGACAACAGGATTGTAAAAAACTTTGCCTATGCCACCATTTTATGGGGTGCTGTAGGTATGCTGGTGGGTTTGATAGCAGCCCTTCAGCTGGTTTTTCCTGCCCAGTTCCCAAGCGGGCTCAACTTTGCACCCTGGCTTAACTTCGGACGTATCCGCCCGCTGCATACCAATGCAGTGATCTTTGCCTTTGTGGGCAACGGTATTTTCATGGGTGTGTACTATTCGCTGCAGCGCTTGTGCAAGGCAAGGATGTTCAGTGATGTGTTAAGCAAAATTCACTTCTGGGGCTGGCAGCTCATCATTGTGGCTGCTGCCATTACTTTACCACTGGGTATTACTGCCGGTAAGGAATATGCAGAGCTGGAATGGCCCATTGATATTGCCATTGCACTGATATGGGTGGTGTTTGGCTGGGATATGTTTGGTACCATTCTTAAAAGAAGAGAAAAACATTTATACGTGGCAATCTGGTTTTACATTGCCACATTTGTAACCGTTGCAGTGCTGCACATTGTAAACTCTTTTGAGCTGCCCATCAGCTTCCTCAAAAGCTACAGCTGGTATGCGGGTGTGCAGGATGCACTGGTGCAATGGTGGTATGGTCATAATGCCGTGGCATTCTTCCTTACCACTCCTTACCTTGGTCTTATGTATTATTTTATGCCTAAGGCCGCCAACAGGCCCGTTTATTCGTACCGTCTTTCCATCATTCACTTCTGGGCATTGATCTTCCTGTATATCTGGGCTGGTCCGCACCACCTGTTATACACTGCATTGCCTAACTGGGCACAATCACTTGGTGTGGTATTCTCATTCATGCTTATCTTCCCAAGCTGGGGTGGTATGATCAATGGTTTGCTTACACTGCGTGGTGCGTGGGACAGGGTGCGTGATGATGTGATTTTAAAATTCATGGTGGTGGCTGTTACCGCTTATGGTATGGCCACATTTGAAGGCCCCATGCTTTCATTGAAAAATGTAAATGCCATTGCACACTTTACCGACTGGATTGTAGCACACGTGCATATTGGTGCCCTGGGCTGGAACGGTATGCTCACCTTCGGTGTGCTGTACTGGCTGATTCCAAGAATTTTCCAAACAGAACTGTACTCTAAAAAAATGGCCAACCGCCATTTCTGGCTGGGCACACTGGGTATTTTATTCTGGGCCATCCCCATGTACTGGGCAGGTTTTACGCAAAGCTCCATGTGGAAAGACTTTACTGCTGCAGGCCAGTTAAAATATTCTTTCCTCGAAACAGTTACTTACCTCAGACCATTCTATGCCATGCGTGCACTGGGTGGTGCATTATACCTGGTAGGTGTGTTTATGATGGTATACAACCTGGTTAAAACTGTAAAAGCAGGTAAGCTGGTGGCCGATGAAGCAGCCGAAGCAGCGCCTTTACAAAAAGAATACCATGCGCATGAGGGTGAACACTGGCACAGGGCAATTGAAAGAAAACCTGTACAGTTAATGATCCTTGCACTGGTGGTGATCCTCATTGGCGGTGCAATAGAGATGATACCAACATTCCTCATTAAATCCAACGTACCCACCATCAGCAGTGTAAAACCATATACACCGCTTGAACTGCAGGGACGTGATATTTATGTGCGTGAAGGCTGTTATGTATGTCACTCGCAAATGGTGCGTCCTTTCCGCAGTGAAACAGAACGCTATGGTGAATATTCCAAGGCTGGTGAGTTTGTGTACGATCATCCCTTCCAGTGGGGAAGTAAACGTACCGGTCCGGATTTAGGACGGGAAGGTATCGGCAACCTTAAAAAATCTGATGGCTGGCATTTCCGCCACTTCCGCGAACCACAGTCCATGAGCCTTGGTTCTGTAATGCCTGCATACCCGCACCTGTTAACAGATGACCTGGATATCAGCACAACAGAAGCAAAGATCAATGCCATGCGCACACTGGGTGTTCCGTACGAAAAAGGTTATGAGAAACAGGCCAACGATGACCTGGCTGCTCAGGCCGTTAAAATTTCAAACAACCTGGCCAGCGAAGCAGAGCCAATCAAAGTTTCTCCTAAAAAGGAAGTGATTGCCCTCATTGCCTATATCCCGCGCCTGGGTGTTGATATCAATAACAATAAAACTCCTGTTTTAAATAAATAAGTCATGTTCAAATTCATAAAGCAATACGCCGAAACAATGAACAATGCCAATGTTTACCCGATTATATCATTGTTCATATTCATGGCTTTTTTCGTGGTGCTGTTACTGTGGGTGAAGAAGCTGGGTAAAGAGCAGGTATCAGAACTGTCGAATATGCCTTTTGAAAAAGATGAATTAACTAACTCAACCTTATAAAATAAAAAAGTATGCGTTTCACTCCTTTTATAAATAAGAAAATAACCCTTGTGCTGGCTTCGCTGCTTGCAGTGTTTAGCGCCACTGCACAGGATGCGGCGGCTGCAGAAAAAACTGTAGTGTCGAGCTATAACCAGCTCACCACACTGCTGGTGGTAATGACGGTGGTACTGGCCTTTGTAATATGGGGCCTGGGCCAGGTACTGGTAATACTAAGCCGCCAGCTGATGGAAAAATCAAGGGGCGCTGCAAAACTGATGGTGGTATTATTTGTTACCGCATTGCTGTTTGTATCACAGTCTGCATCTGCACAGGATGCGGCCGGTACCGCAGTGAAAGAACTGCCCAATTACGGTGGTCTTTCTTCCACCACTTTTTACTTCTTTGTAATTACCGTTGTGGTGGAAGTGCTGGCTATTTTATTCCTGGCCTTTGCCATACGCCGCGTGTACAAAGAATTAATGCCAGCCAAAGAAGCCGCTAAAGGTTCTGCATTGGTATCATGGTGGGATAACCTGGATAAAAAACTGTTTACAAAAGCGGTGCCCGTTGAAAAAGAGGCAGACGTGCTGCTGGATCATGATTATGATGGTATAAAAGAACTCGATAACGCTTTACCACCATGGTGGAAGTACGGTTTCTATATCACAATTGTGGTTGCATTTGTTTATATCGGCTATTACCATGTATTTGGTTCAGGCAAAAACCCCTTCCAGGAATACACGGCTGAAATGGATAAAGCAAAGATTGAAAAAGAAGCATACGAAGCCACCAACAAGGATAAGATTGATGAGAATAATGTGCCTAAGGCAGACGCTGCCGGCCTTGAAGCTGCCAAAAAAATATTTGGAGAAAAATGCTGGGCTTGTCATGGTAAACTGGGTGAGGGTGGTGCAGGTCCAAACTTAACAGATGATTACTGGATTCATAAAGGTTCACTGAATGATGTGTTCAAGTCTATTAAAAACGGTTATCCCGATAAGGGTATGCAATCATGGGCAACTGTTTATTCTCCCAAGGAGATCAGTTACCTGGCCAACTATGTAAAATCATTACACGGAACAAACCCGCCCAATGGTAAAGCACCTCAGGGCGAACTGTTCACCGAAACAGGCGCACCGGCAGCAGGTGATTCTGCGAAAGGTAAAACTGCTGATTCTGCTGCAGTGAAAAAAGCAGTAACTGCTGTAAAAGATACAGCAAAAGCAAAAGCTGCACCTGCAAAGTAAGGTGCAAAGAGGAGGAATATTTATGGAAGAAACTATTATACAGGACAAAAAAGGATCGTACCGTGATTCTGTGGCCACCATTACAAAAGATGGCCACAGGAATTTTATAAATCCAAAAAAACCAAAAGGTAAATTTTACAACAGGAGAACGCTCTTCAGTATTTTTTACCTGGTGATATTCTTTACCCTTCCGTTTATAAAAGTAAATGATGAACCCCTGTTCATGCTGAATGTGCTGGACAGGAAGTTCATCATTTTTGGCATGGTGTTCTGGCCGCAGGATTTTTTCATCTTTGGTATTGCCATGCTTGCCTTTGTGGTTTTCGTGATTGTGTTCACGGTGGTGTTTGGCCGCATTTTTTGCGGGTGGGCATGCCCGCAAACCATTTTTATGGAAATGGTATTCCGTAAAATTGAATACTGGATCGATGGCGATGCTGCACAGCAAAAGCAGCTGAAGGCCATGCCCTGGAACAGCAAAAAAATCACCAAAAGGGTTTTCAAGTTTATCGTGTTCTTCGGTCTTTCGTTCATCATTGCCAATTTCTTCCTGGCATACCTCATCAGCATGGACCAGCTGCTGGGGTACATCACTCACCCGGCCGGGCATGTGGGCACACTGGTGGCACTGCTCATTTTTACCACGGTATTCTTTTTTGTGTACTGGTGGTTCAGGGAGCAGGCCTGCATCGTGGTTTGCCCTTATGGCCGTTTGCAGGGTGTGATGCTCGACCAGAATTCTATTGTAGTGGCCTACGACCGTAAAAGGGGTGAGCCAAGAACAAAGGCGGGTAACCGTAAACAGGCAACAGTGCAGGAAGATAACTGCGATTGCGATGATTGTGATGGAAAGGGAAGCTGCAAGGACATGGCGGCAAAATTTGCGCCGGCAGCAGCGGGCGATTGTATCGACTGCTTTGCCTGTGTGCGTGTTTGCCCAACAGGTATTGATATCAGGAACGGCACCCAGCTGGAATGTGTGAACTGTACCGCCTGTATCGATGCCTGCGATGCGATCATGGAAGGCATTAACAAACCCAAAGGTCTTATCCGTTATGCATCGGAAAACTCCATTGCAAAGGGCGAAAAGCTGAAGGTTACATCCAGGATCAAGGCCTATGTTGCCGTACTTACATTGCTGTTGTCTTTGCTGGTATTCCTGCTCGTAAGCCGTACGGATCTGGATGCCAGGCTGATGCGTACCGCAGGCATGACCTATACAACATTGCCCGATGGAAGGATCAGCAATTTGTATAACCTGAAGCTGGTAAATAAAACGCATAAGGATATACCCTTTATCCTGCAGCTGGAAAATATGAAAGGTGAAATAGAATACGTGGGAGGCAATACCCTGCTGGTTAAAAAGGAAAGTTACAGTAACCTGCAGTTCTTTATAAAATTGTCCAAAGGAGATGTGAAAGGATGGAAGACCGAACTGAAGATCGGCATGTTTGCAGGTGGTAAAAAAATTAAAACAATCACGGCCGAATTCATAGGTCCTGAAGTATATAACTGATAAAAACTATTGTATGAACTGGGGATATAAAATACTTGCGGTGTACGGGCTCTTTGTAGCCGGGATAATGTTTATGGTGTTCAAATCTTCTAACCAGAAATTTGACCTGGTAACAGAAGATTATTATGCCAAAGAACTGAAGTTTCAGCAACAGATAGATGCCACTGCAAGAACCAGTGCTTTATCTGAACCTGTTAAAACAACAGTAAAGGACAACCAGTTGCTGGTGCAATTTCCCAAAGACCTTGCAGGGAAGCAAATCAAAGGACAGATACAGCTGTATTATGCAGCCGACAAATCAAAAGATGTGGTGAATGATTTTACCGCCGAAAGCAATACCGCTGTAATGAAAATACCTGTGGCTAATAAAGGTCAGCACGAACTGCACCTGCAATGGACCGCAGACGGGGTGAGTTATTATTACGAAGAAAAAATATTTCTATGAGCCATCGTAACAGTCAGCAGGAACGGAAGGTACGCATGTACAAAACACTGGCACAAACAGCCGGTGTGGTGGCGTGTCTTTTCTTTTTACTCATGATCGCAGGAGAAGAAATGCCCGGTATTATAAAGGGAAACGGTGCAGGCATGCTGCTGTTACCATTAGTACTGGTGCCTGTTGCGGGTTTTGTGCTTACCTGGTTTAAAGAATGGGCAGGTGCCGCACTGGTAACAGCAGGCGGGCTGGCCTTACTGGTTTATTTTTTTGTAAAAGAAGATGCGACCATGGCATTGGTATATGGAATACCTTTTTTATTAACTGGCGCTTTGTTTATGCTGCACTTAAAAAAGAAAGGAGCGCTGCAGCAGCAACACCAGCACCATCATCAGCACCATAAATAAAAATGATACAACTTATAACAGCGGCAATGGCAATGGGAATGCTGGGAAGCTTCCACTGCGTGGGCATGTGCGGCCCGCTGGCCTTATCGCTGCCATTAAGCAGTAACAGTTTGTGGGCAAAATTTTCGGGTGCTTTTTTATATAACAGCGGCCGCATTGTTACCTACGCTGCTTTTGGAACCGTGTTTGGTATTATTGGCAACAGCGTGGCCATGTTTGGTTACCAACAATGGCTTTCGGTGATCATGGGCATCGCCATCATTGTATTTGTGGTGCTGCCTAAAACGGCGTCGCCCTTTAAAAATAACCACGGCGTGCTTGCTTTTTTTGAAAGACTGCGTGCAGGTTTGGGAAAACTGTTTTTTAAAAAAGGATACAGTTCCCTTTTTGCAATAGGGCTGCTGAACGGGTTGCTGCCCTGCGGGCTTGTTTACATGGCTGCTGCGGGTGCGGTGGCAACAGGTGATGTGAAGAGCAGTGTGCTGTTCATGGTTTTTTTCGGGCTGGGTACCTTGCCGGTAATGTGGAGTATTGCATTCTTTGGCAATTATGTGGGTGTTTCGGTGAGACAAAAAATCAGGAAGGCTTACCCATACATGATGACAGTAATGGCCTGCCTGCTCATTTTACGCGGACTGGGTTTGGGTATACCCTATGTAAGTACGAAAGTGGATGCGGGTAATAAAGTGGCGCACAACTGTTACACCATACAGGAAAAAGCAGAATAAAAAAGATACATCAGCAAATTTTGATGATCCAAATTGTTTGTTATGATGACTGATAATTATGTACCAAAAATAGAGCAGTTTCGCTACGAGCACGCCTCGTGGCTGCGGCTGCTTGATTTTTTCAAGCAGGAAAATGCTTATTTAAAAACAAGGCTTGCCGAAGTGCTGGATAACAATGCCGACAAGGATTTTTTGGCATACGCGGAGCATTTTCAAAACCAGTTCATTATTAAAGATGAATTTATTGATGAACTGAAACATGATATCAACCACATGACCCATGCCTATGAAAGCAGGACTGCTTCATCCAAAAAAGATGCAGATAAAAAAATGGAGTCCCGCCAAACGAAACTCCGCAATGAAATGGAATATTTTGAAAAAGACTTTGTGAACCTCAAAACTGAATTCAACAAGTATATCGTTTCAACGCTGTAATTAATTTAACAGCGATGCCAGTTTTTTCTCGTTAAGGATTGTAATATTTCCGCCTTTAATATCCACCAGCTTCTCTGCTTTAAAATCGCTGAGTGTGCGTATAAGCGACTCAGTGGCGGTGCCGGCAATATTGGCCAGGTCTTCCCTCGAAATGTGTATGGAGAATACAGGATCCGATTCTTTCTTGTACTTATTCAGCAAAGTGATCAGTGCATCGGCCACCCTTTTACGCAGCGAATTGTATGCAATGGCCAGCAATTGCTCTTCCTTCTCAGATACATTATGTGCCAGCAGCTGGATGAATTTACGCTGCACATCTGCATTGTAATGCATCAGTTTTTCAAAATCCTCTTTGGGTATAACTGTAATTTCAGAATCTTCAATGGCTTCGGCGGTTTCCCTATACACCGTTTCTTCTAAAAGAGCGGTATAACCCAAAAACTCACCTTCTGTAAACAACCCAACGGTCAGTTCCTTGCCATCTTCATTGGTCTTATAGGTTTTTACCTTTCCTTTTTCAATATAAAAAAGACGCACCGGGTGGTTGCCTTCTGTATAGATCACCTGTTTCTTTTTGTAATGGTTTACATTGCCGCTTTGGGTAAGCTGTTCCAGTGCATTTTTGCCGCCAAATTCGGCCAGCAGCTGCTGTACGCCGGCAGCGCCGCTCTGGTATTCTTTCTTCAGCATCTCCCTTTTTTGCAGGCGGCTTTCCACTGCGTTCAGCAGTTCACTGTCGCTGAAGGGTTTTGTAATATAGTCATCGGCACCCATTTCCATCCCTTTCCTGAAATCGCCGCGTTCTGCTTTTGCGGTAAGAAAAATAAATGGTGTGCCAGCCAGTTCGGTATTCTTCTGCACCAGGTGCAAAACACCATAACCATCCAGCACCGGCATCATCACATCACAAATGATCACATCCGGCTTTTTTTCCATGGCCATTTCAATGCCGCGTTTACCGTTTTCGGCGGTTACAACAGAGTAGCCTGCCAGTTGCAGTATCTCGGCGGTGTTTTCCCTTATTTCATTATTGTCTTCAATAAGAAGAATATGCTTCATAATCTGGTTTTATATCAGTTTTGCGGGTTATCAGCCTTAAAAGTAACGATAAATTCCGTTCCTTTTTCCAGTGCACTGGAAAAAGCGATCTGCCCGTCCATCAGTTCAATATATTTACTTACAATATGCAATCCCAGCCCAGTTCCCTGGATATTGGTAACATTGGTGCCGCGGAAAAAGCGTTCAAATAAATGCTCCTGGTCTTCTTTGGAAATACCCACACCACTGTCTTTTACCGTGATCCTGGTTTCTTTATCATCCACCGCAGTGGCTATATGTATCACCGAATTTTCGGGTGAGAATTTAATGGCGTTGGATAAAAGATTCAGCACAATATTACGTAGCAGGGCAGGGTCGAGGTACACTTTTTCATTGCCGCTATGCGTATAGCTGATGTGCTGACCCTTCCTGGCAATACCCTGCATTTCGCTGCAAATGGTTTCCAGTAATTCCTTTATACTGAAATAAGCAAAATGAGTGGATATCTTTCCATCTTCAATCTTGCCCAGCGACAAAAATTCATTGAGCAGATCTGTAAGGTTGGTTACCGAATTTTTAATGCGCTGTATATGTTTTTCCCTGTTCTCCTGCTGGCCGGTTTCGGTGTATTTAGCCACCAGTGATGCAGATGAAAGGATGGTGCTGAGCGGGGTGCGGAATTCGTGTGAAGCCATGGAAACAAAACGGCTTTTCAAATCGCTCAGTTCCTTTTCCTTGCTCAGTGCCTTGGTAAGTTCTTCCTTTGATTCCTGCAGCTGTTCCAGTGTTTGCTGCAGCTGCCGCGTACGCAGTTCCACTTTTTGCTCCAGGTCGTCGTTCAGCTCTTCAATTTTTAAGTTGATGGCGGCCAGCTGTTCCTTTTGCTCTATTACCGCGTTCTCAATTTCCTTGCGCTTGGTAATATCGCTGATAAAGGCAATGATAAAATCCCCGTCATCATTTGTGTAATGGCTCAGGCTGATCTCTACCGGAAATTCTGACCCGTCTTTCTTTAATGCATACAGGTCCTTACCAATGCCCATTGGCCTGCGGGCAGGGTTTTTATTATACGATTCCCGGTGATGGGAATGATTGTGATGGTAGCGCTGCGGGATGAGGTCTTCCACTTTTTTGCCAATCAGTTCTTCGGCCCTGTCGTACCCAAACTGTTGTAATAAAAAGGTGTTGGCCAGCATGATGGTTCCTTTACTGCTGGCCAGTAAGATGCCCATGGAGGCATACTCAAATAATGCCTCAAACTGTTCATCTGTATTAATGCCCTTGTTGTTTTTGTTGTGAAGTTCCTGCATTAAGAAATTCTCATTGTGTGATGCGGTAGGCAAAAGTACAACCTAACACATGAATATAGCAATTGTGCAGGAAAATTATGGCAGTATTTTATATGAACAGTATTATTTTTTTGCTTTATAAAACTGCAGGCTTGCCGAATTGATGCAATAGCGTAACCCGGTGGGCTGCGGCCCGTCGGAAAACACATGTCCCAGGTGTGCGCCGCAGCGGCTGCAATTTACCTCGGTACGCTGCATGCCCAAACTGTTGTCTGCTGTTTCTTCCACATTGTTTTTTATGAACGGTTGCCAAAAACTTGGCCAGCCGGTGCCGCTATCGAATTTATGTGCCGAACTGAATAATTGCTGGCCGCAGCAAATACATGTGTACATTCCTTTTTTATGGTTATTCCAGTATATGCCTGTGTATGGTTCTTCGGTGCCTTTTTTACGGGTTACGGCAAACTGTGCGGCACTCAGTTGTTTTTTCCAGGCGCTGTCTGTTTTTTGTACGGGGTATTTTTTTGCCTGGCAAAAGGCTGTGGCTGTAACGGCCAGCAATACTATGGTCAATACCTGTTTCATGGTTTTTTAACACACATACGTATGTTGCAGGAATAGGGTTTTTACAACCCTGAAGTTTTAACAAAGTATCGCAGTTACAAGGTTTAGTTTCTAAATTAGCGTTCCAATTACATGTTATGGGCGTACTAAGGCAGATAGCAGAATACCTGTACATCAAAAAGCGTGATCCCCATGCGCCGCGTACGCAATGGATGAAATACATGCATGGCATCAACCGTATTTCCATCCTGCTTTTTTTGCTGGCCATGATCATACTTGCCATAAAGCTGCTGCGCAAATGATCAGTGTACTGCAGTAACATCCACGGTTTTTATTCCTTTTAAGTGCAGTTCAATATGCCGGTCCCTTGCCTTGGAGGCAAATTCGCTGATGATCTCCAGTATATCGTAATCAATAAAATTGCATTCACTGCCGTCAATGGTGAGCACCGTGTATTCGGGCACTTTATCCAGCGAGCGGCGCAGGTTCACCTTGTTTAAAAAAGTAACATTGCTGTTGAGTTTGATGGTATAGATATCGGTGTGCGAATGGTGATCCTTTATTATTTTATATTCTGTACGGAAATTATTCCGGATGATAAAGAATACTGATATCAGCAGCCCGATGCTTACACCAAACAGCAGGTCGTTAAATAAAATGAAAATGATGGTGAGTATAAAAGGCAGGTATTGTTTCCAGCCCAGCCGCCACATGTTAAGGTAAAGTTTGGGTTTTGTAAGATTGTAGCCTGTAACAAACAGCACGGCTGCCAGCGATGCATACGGTATCTGGTTCAATAAAAATGGCACCAGTAAAATGGTAAGTAATAAAAACAGGCCGTGTGTGAATGCCGACATTTTTGTACGGCCACCAGCATCCACATTGGCTGCACCACGCACCACCACCGCGGTAATGGGAATGGCGCCCAGGAATCCGCACAGCATATTGCCAATTCCCTGTGCCACCAGTTCCCTGTTTACAGGTGTAATGCGGTTGTGCCGGTCCAGTTTATCAATGGCCTCCACGCACAGCAATGTTTCCAGCGTTGCCAGCAGGCCGATGAAGATGCCCGCTTTCCAAATGGCCACCGAAGTAAAAAGCCGGGAAAGATCAGGAAATGAAATATCTCCAAAAATATTAGCCGGAATATGTACCAGCTGTGTGGGCTTTAAAGAAAGCCCGCTGGTAACTTTTATAAAGATGATATTGGTGAGCACGCCGGCCAGTACGGCAAACAGCGGGGCCGGTATCACTTTTAGTTTTTTTGCAAAAGGCTGCTGCAATATGATAAGCACGGCCAGTGATACACAAAAAATAATAACGGCACCCATGGTGGCATGCTGATTGAATGCTTTTAAATTACCCAGCATATCATCGCCCGTAAATGAATTGATAAAATCGCTGCTCCAGTAATCGGGCTTATCATAACCAATGGCCACAGGTATTTGTTTGCGGATGAGTAAAATGCCAATTGCGGCCAGCATACCCTTGATGACGGAGGAAGGAAAGTAGTTGGCAATAACGCCCAGTTTTAAAATGCCCAGCAGCAACTGGAACAATCCTGCAATCATCACTGCCAGCAGCATTATTTTAAAGCCGCCTAATGTAAGGGTATAGCCGGCTATTGTTCCTGCAAGGCCGGCAGCTGGTCCTGACACACCCAATGAGGAACCGCTGATTACGGAAACAATAATGCCCCCGATAATGCCTGATAACAGGCCGGAGTAGAGAGGTGCGCCTGATGCAAGTGCGATACCCAGGCAAAGGGGCAGGGCCACTAAAAACACGGAGAGTCCGGCCGGGAGATCATGTTTAAAAAAGATCAGCCGGTAGTATTTCATTCTTCTTTTCATCTGTTTGCTTTAATTGTGCTGTTGTATCAAAAAATCATAAATGCTTTTTGCAGCATTGTATGATGCATGTCCGCCTTTGCTTAAAAGAGCTTTCAGGTCTGCGTAGTCTTTTTGCAGCTGTTGTTTTTTTGCTTCATCGGCAAGCAGCAGCTGCAGCTCCCGTTTTACATTGTCCGCGTTCATGTCATCCTGTATCAGTTCTTTCACCACTTCTTTATCCATGATGAGGTTGACGAGGCAGATGTATTTTATTTTGATGAGTCTTTTTGCAATTTGATAGGAGAGGGCGTTGCCTTTGTAGCAGATCACTTCGGGCACGGCAAACAAAGCAGTTTCCAGTGTTGCCGTGCCGCTGGTTACCAGTGCCGCTTTTGCATGTGATAAAAGATCGTAGGTTTTATTCACCACCCATGATACGTTTTTATAGGGCGCCAGCAGTTCGTTATAAAAATTCTCATCCAGCCCGGGAGCCTTGGCCACCACAAAACTGTATTCAGGAAAATGCCTGCTTACCTCCAGCATCACCGGCAGTTTTTTGAGTATTTCCTGTTTGCGGCTGCCAGGCAGCAGGGCAATGATATTTTGTGTTTGGGGTATGCTGCCTTCGGCTGAATTATGCTGCTGGAAACTGTCTGTTACCTCCACCAGCGGGTGGCCCACATATTCCACTTCGTAATTCCATTTCCTGTAAAAATCTTTTTCAAAGGGAAGTATCACCAGCATTTTGTCAACCGATTCTTTGATCGTTTTCACCCTGTTCTCTTTCCATGCCCAAACCTGCGGTGAAATGTAGTACACCACTTTTATGCCTTGTTGTTTGGCCCATTTGGCAATGCGTAAATTAAAACCGGGATAGTCCACCAGCACCAGCACATCGGGTTTGTATACTGTAATATCCTGCTTGCAAAAACTGATATTGCTTAAAATGGTACGCAGGTTTTTCAGCACTTCCACAAAACCCATAAAGGCCAGGTCACGGTAGTGTTTTACCAGCGTGGCGCCGGCAGCCTGCATTTTATCGCCACCCCAGCAACGGATATCTGCCGCTGCATCCAGCTTACGGAGTTCTTTAATTAAGTTGCTGCCATGTAAATCGCCGCTTGCTTCGCCTGCTATAATGTAGTACCGCATAGGAATGTTTACCATGCAAATTTACCTTTTTGTTTTGGCATAGCTGCATGCGGGAACGATATGATTGTAATTATTGAAAATAAAATGAAGGCAGTTACAATATCAGTTGCCCACGAGTAATACGGTGCCTTTGCGCAATATTTTTTTTCCGGTATAATCTGTGGCCCTGGCTATCCATGTATAAGTGGCGGGTTCCTGCAGGCGGCCGCCCCATTTTCCATCCCATCCTTTTGTTGCATCGTTGCTGTTGTACAATAACTGTCCAAAACGGTTGAATACCTGGAAAAGGTCCAGCGACCTGATGCCTAATAATACCGGCCTGAAAACATCATTGCGCCCGTCAGCATTTGGCGTAAATGCGTTGGGTACATACAGGTCTGCCGCAAGGCGGAATAATTTTACGTTCACGGTATCAGTGCCCTTGCATCCAAATGAATCTGTAGCCTGCACAACGTAGCGCATATTTGTTTCGGGAAGGGCAACGGGGTTGCCGGTATTGATATCGCTGAGCCACCTGTTATCGGGCAACCACAGGTAACTTTGGCCGCCGGTTACATGCAGCTGCAATGGCTGCCCGGTAACCACGCTTGTATCGGCAGGAACGGCATTTATATCGGGCCTGATGAGTTTTAAACGAACTGTTTTTTGTACAGGCTTGGGACAGCCCAGCACATCTCTTACAGTAAGTGTATAGGTAACACCTGCCGTTGGATGCACTGCAACCGGGTTTGGTATAAATGCGTTATTCAGAAATAAAGCCGGGCTCCAGTTATACATGCTGCCACCGCTGGCGAGTAACTGTGCAGATTCTCCCATGCAAACAGACACATCAGCAGCAACTGGCACAGGGTAGGGCACAGCAGTGATCGTTACACTGTTTGATGCAAAACATTTATCACTGATCTTACCTGTTACAGTGTACACCGTTGTACCGGCCGCTGGTATTGTAACAACAGGATTTTTAAGCCGGTTATTATTGATGGTGCCGTTATCGGGCTGCCAGTTAAAATACAATGCATCGCTGTTCAACCGCAGCAAGATGGCATCGGTGGCACAAACAACCGTATCGTAATTGCTGCCCTGTGTAACACGGTCGGTTACTTTTACTGTTACGGAGCCTTTTGTTTGACAGCCCAATGTGTCGGTAAGTGTTACATTGTACACGGTGGATACATCGGGACTGATAAATGGTGATAATGACCTTGTATCACTGATCATATAACCGGGGCTCCATACGGCGGTGGCTGCACCCGGTGCGCTCACCTGTATCGTATCCACATTGCATATGAGTGTGTCTTTGGGAAATACAGGTATGTTCGGTTCTCCATAGATACTGATCACTTTACGGATAACGGCATTACAGCCCACACTGGTACCTGTTTTAAGTGTGATGGTATAGTCCTGCACATTTTTGTAAGTATGAACAGGGTTGGGCAGGGTGGATGTACCATTGGGCCCGGGATCGGCAAAATCCCAGGTACGGTAAGTAATGGTTCCATAACCTGCGTGCGTGGTGTCGGTAAACTGTACCGGCATATTGGCACAGCTTCCTGCTACTGTAAATCCGGGTTTGAAGCCAGGATAAACCTTAATGATTGTTACTGCCGAATCTGTACAATCTCCATTCACAGAAACCTTCAGTGTTACTTTAAACTCTCCTGCTGTATTGTAAGTGTGCTGTGGTGCCGCCAGTGTTGAATAATTATCGGCACTGGACGGATCTCCAAAATCCCAGTAATAATCCAGCGGCACGCCAATGTCCGGCGCTTCGTTCATAAAATGCACGGTGGCGCTGTCACAATAAATAGGTTTGGGACTTATATAAGCGCCATGTCTTTTGCATTCATCAGTAACCTTTATCACATATTCTTTATAATGGGAGCTGATATAAATATCTCCCCTTTTTTCATAGCACAGCACGCCAACAGCATATTCTCCCTTGCCGGGGGCAACGCCCGATATGGTGCCCGTAAGCGGGTCAATGGTAATATTGGGGCCCATGGGGCTGGTGCCGGAAAATCCATTTTTGTATTTGCAGGGATCGTAGGGAAAGCAGGCCGGATCGGGCCTGTATTCATTGCATCTTACACCCTCCCGTTTACTGCCACCACCACGCAGCACGGGAGTGAACTGGTAAGATAAAACATCCCCGTCATCATCCGTTGCCCCGAAATTCATACTGAACTTTGAATGGCTGCAAATAAGTAGAGAATCATTGCCCTGGAAACGCGGACTGGAATTAATGACGGAACTGGTGGGAGTGGTATTGAGTTTGCCGGGGATCCTTGTGTAATAAGTAGCTCCCTGCCAGGGATCGCTGGCAATATTGGTGATCACATTTGTATCGCGGCAGCAACGCTGGTAAGCCACAATAAACCCATAAGATGTTTCCTGCAGCTCAACTGTGGTGGTATAAAGCGCATAGTTATAGGTTACGGGCTGTGCAGGATAATAACATTGGCCAATTGAATAATTGACCACTTCATAAGGCCCGTCGATAATAGCATATTTTTTTACCTGCATGGGGCCTGTCACTTCGGTGGGGTTCACGATCCTTGAAACCGTTAAAGGCACCGTATAGGGAAAAGGCTCCTGCATATTGCGCATGTACAGTTTAAGGGTAAGCTTGTAAATATGTGATGCGGGGGATGTACCCGGGCTTACGTAACTGTAATAGATTTCTGCGCCGCTGTATTGCGAATGCACCATTAAAGCAATGGCCAGCATCGGTATGAACATGGCTGTTTTCTTCATGCAAAGCGGCAACTCCTGCATACAATATACGGCATATTTGCTGTATTTCTCAGGGGAAAAACAGTCAGTCGAACACTGTTGAAAATTCTTTTGTAAGAATTTTATTGTACAGCAGTATTACCTGTTCTTTCAATACCCTTTCTTCAGACATGGCGGGGAGTGCATCAATGCCGAAATACTGAACATCCAGCACATCAAAACCTTTGCGTGTTTCAAATGACAGGGCTTCGCAGTAAAAAAACATTTTGTAAACATAAAAGGGCTGTGGAGGATGCGGGTGTTTTTGTTTGTCAAGCACCGCCAGTAATTTTTTGGGTACCACATCCAGCCCTGTTTCCTCTTTGAATTCTTTTGTTACCACTTCGACGGCGCTGTAACCAATATCGGCCCAGCCGCCGGGCAGCGCCCATTTATTGTCGGCCATTTCCTGCACCAGCAATATTTTTTCGTCTGGCGAAAGCAGTATGCCCCGTACATCCACTTTTACCGTTGGATAATCTTTTGATGATGGCAGATTTATTTTCAATGCATCTTCTGTTTGCCCGCTGATGGTACTGAGTAAACGGTAACTCATCTGATGCAATTCTTCGTATCGTTCCTTGTCGTAATCGTTATTACAGTACAGCAGTCCTGTTTCTGCAAGGGCCTTCAGTTTTTTTATTTCTTCCAGTAAAATACTTTTCATACTTTTTTATGCGATGAGTTTATTTTGCGATGTGCAAAAATTATAGAGTCCTGCTTTATTGTTTTCAAATCTTTTTTTCAAACACTTTTTGTTCTTTGAGTGATTTAAAACCTGCGCTTAAGTAAAACAGGTGACTGTCGTTCCTTTTCACATTGCATCTTACCCTTACCGTATTGCAATTGCGTTGCTGTGCCCAGGTAATCACTTCATTTACCAAAATTTTTCCCAAGCCCTTGCGGCGGCTGTTTTCATCCACCACCAGTCCGCCTATTTCAACAAAGAAACCCGATTCTATTCTTGACGTATAAAAACCATGCACCCAGCCTGCAAGTTTTTCATTTTCCACCGCAACAAAAACACAGTTGTCTTTATTGATGAGAATAGCATTCAATCTGGAGTTTGTTTCTGCTTCATCCACCGGGTATCCCAGTTGTGCCGACAGCAGGGAGATTGCGGCAGCGTCAGCAGCAACAGCGGCTCTTGTTATTATTTTCACAGTTTGTTTTATAGTATTGAAGTTAATGTTTTTTGTGTGCAGGGGTTTTATCGCATAAAAAAACAGCTCCCGTATGGAAGCTGCTGGTATAATTTTGAGCAATCACTTATTTCAGGTTGTGATACACTTTCTGCACGTCTTCGTCCTGTTCCAGGTTGTCGATCATTTTCAGTACATCATTTGCCTGTTCTTCGCCCAGTTCAACTGTAGTGGAAGGGATGCGTGTAAGTTCGGCGCTGATCACTTCAATTTTCTTTTCTTCCAGCGCCTTGCTCATGTTACCGAACTCGGTATAAGCTGTGCGGATGATGATATTGCCTTCAGCATCTTCACCAATTTCTTCCAGGCCATAATCAATCAGGTCCAGCTCCAGTTCGTCGGGATTGAGTCCGTTATTTTTTACTTTGAATTCGCCCATGCGGTTAAAGGTAAATGCCACAGAACCACTGGTGCCCAGTGCGCCGCCGCCTTTTGTAAAATGCATGCGTACGTTGGCAACGGTACGGGTGCTGTTATCGGTGGCGGTTTCCACCATTACGGCAACACCGTGGGGTGCATATCCTTCGTATACTATTTCTTCATAGTCTGTTTTATCCTTACCCATGGCACGCTTAATGGCGGCCTCCACACGGTCTTTAGGCATATTGCATGCCTTGGCATTGAGGTAGCAGCGGCGCAGTGCGGGATTATTTTCGGGATCAGGGCCACCTGCTTTAACGGCAATGGCAATTTCCTTACCAATACGTGTAAAGTTTTTGGCCATTTTATCCCAGCGGGCAAACATGGCACTTTTTCTTACTTCAAAAATCCTTCCCATTGTATGGTTTTAGTTGATTTATTAATAAGTTACCGGGGTAACGGGCTGCAAATTTAAGGAAACGGCGCTTGCAACACAAAAGTTGGCAGGGGAGATGCTGATGCAGCTGAAAGAAATGGCTTATTACCGGGTGTTTTGTGAGAAAATAAAAGCGGCACCCTGTACCGGATGCCGCTGTAAACAGAAAGCATAGCCACCTAAAAAGTAAAACCAACTGTAACCTTGAAAGCCCTGTTATAAGCTTTGAAATTTTCGTTTTTATCCAGTTTGCCCAGGCCATGGTCGTAACCGGCTTTAAAATTCAGACCGTTGTTAAACTGGTAACCGATACCGCCTGTAAGGCCCAGGTCAATGCGGTTGAACTGGCCGGTAATATCCAGTTTATCGTTGTACAGCGATAAACCAAGTATGCCAGCCCTCACATGCAAATTGCTTTTTGCGAGGTATGACAATTGCGGTCCTGCATAGATATTTAAGCCTTTTGCCACTTCCGCTTTTAACACCAGTGGCACATCTATATAATGCGATTCCACATTGGCGCTTGCGTTGACCCCTAAAAATTTCAATGCATCAATTTTAAGATCACCCCGCATGGTATATCCTTTTTGCGAATAACTGAAGCCGGGCTCTACTGTAAATTTTTCTCCAACAGGAATGCTGGCATAACCACCCGCCGTAAAACCTGTTTTGCTGGCGGTGCTGATATAACCATTGGTAAGGTCAATAATATTATTCAGGCTGCTGAGCGCCTCACCTTTCCAGTTGCTGTTAATAACACCTGCGCTTAGCCCAAATTTTGTTTGCGCAGCTGCTGTTGCAGTAAATAATGTAATTGCTGTAATGGTGGTGTAAATTTTTTTCATTTTAAATCTGCAGGGGATTTATCATCTGCCTGCATAACATAAATGGAATAGTGTGCCATAATTTTTTTGTTTACAGAAGGAAATGTTAAAGCAAAATACTGTTCACAACCGCTTAACAAAACGGCCTTTGCTGCAGCAGAATTAATTCGAACCGGCTGCCTGAAAGTTTTCTTAAGTTTGCTGCACTAAACTAAAACTACTTACATGGAACAAACAGGCTTGTATTATGGTGATTATTTGCAGCTGGACAAAATCACCGGCGCACAGCAGCCCGAAAGTTTTAAACCCGGCAATACCCCGGCTCATGATGAAATGCTGTTCATCATCATTCACCAGGCATATGAATTGTGGTTTAAGCAAATTTTGTTTGAGGTGAATTCTGTGATTGAAATAATGGACAAGCCCGCACTGAATGATAACTCTCCCGAAATGCAAACCGTGGTGCACCGGCTGAAGCGGGTGGACACGATATTAAAAGTACTGGTGCAGCAAATTGATATCATGGAAACAATGACACCGATGGATTTTCTCGATTTCAGGGATATGCTGCGGCCTGCATCGGGTTTCCAGAGTTACCAGTTTAAGATACTGGAAGCAAAGCTGGGATTAAAATTTGAACACCGCCACGGGCAGGGTTACTACACATCGCAGCTTAAAGAAAAAGACATTGCTGTTATTAAGGAAGCAGAGCAAACAAAATCTGTTTTGCAACTGCTGAATGCATGGCTGGAGCGGATGCCTTTTATTGATGAAAATTTCTGGAGCAATTACCAGCAGGTATATAACAGCAGTCTTGCTGAGGCCGAAAAAAATAACGCAGATTTTTTTGAAAAAACTTTTAATAGCGCTGAAAGTGCCGGCACATTATCTCCTAAAGCATGCAGGGCGGCATTGTTCATTATGCTGTACCGCGGTTATCCCATGCTGGAAATGCCTTTCCAGTTGCTGGATATTTTAATAGAGATCGATAACCAGCTGGCCAACTGGCGCAACCGTCATATCAATATGGTGCAGCGCATGATTGGCACACGCATTGGTACCGGTGGCAGCACCGGCGCCGGTTATTTAAAAGGCGCCATGGATAAACATTATATTTTCCGTGAGCTCTCGCAACTGAACAGCTTTTTGGTTGACCGTAAAAAACTGCCCGTATTACCGGCAGCATTAACCGAACGCCTGGGGTATCGCCTGTAAAATAAAATAGTGACAGCATGCCGGTTTAAAAGCGGGCATGCTGTATTGTGGCTGTTATTGTTTTAATAGCTGCCCCCTGATCTCTCCTCCCGGGAATGCTGTTGTATGGAGGTTTACATAATACAAACTGCTGAAAAGATCTGCCTGCTGTGCTGCAGTGAGTGTGGTGCTGAAAGTGAATGGAGAACTTGCCACTGCACTAAAAGGAAATGTTACTGCGCCGTTAGTGCCTGCAGCGCCTTTGTGTATATGCCCTGCTGTTGGTGCAAGACCGGAAAAAGAGATTGTAATATTCAGCACCTTACTGCTGCTGTCGTAGGTGCCGGTTACAGCACCTGTTGCGGCGGAACTGTTGGCAGGAACTTCACTGGCCCCGCTCAATGTTGCTGCAAAATTGGAAGTGGCGTTAACCGTATTGTCTGTTTTGTCTTTCTTGCAAGACCATAGCAACAGTAATACAATGCCAGTTGCCATAAAGGCAATTTTGATTTTCATTTTATGAGATTTTAAGTGAAGGGAATATTATTGTTATCGGCATCTTTTTTAAACCGGTTGCCGGGGCAGGCAAGTATTTATGCACAAAAAAAAATCCCGCATTGCTGCGGGACCTTCATTAAACAAACACCTTTTATATTTCTTCCTCGTTCTTATTCTTGTTTTTATTCTTGTTCTTCTCTTTTATGTCGCCGGGTTTGGGTTCACCAATGATCACTTTCCCAAAGCTGGATTTGATATCGATTTTTGCCGCGCCGGAACCTGATTTGCCTTCATAATCTTTGTCAGCATCCGGTCCGTATTCATCAGGCTTATCGGTTCGGTTAATACTGATGCCTGTGCGGTTCACCAAATTGCCAAAACTGGTATGCATGCTGTAAGTGGCTGATAAATTTGCAGCAGGCAACAGGTTGATGGTGCTGTACGATTCGTTCAGGTTTAAGGAAGTAACATTATTATTGAGCCCTATCTTTGCCACATTGCAAAACTCCACTTTCATTTTATTGCTGCCTGATAGGTTCTCCACTTCAACGGAGGAAAATTTAAACACACCGTTGATGTTATCCGCACTTTTTATTTTGGCGCTGCCAAATTCAACATTCAGTGTTTTAGCATTGCTTAAGGCGCCTGTTGTAAGGCTGCCGAATTTGCTGCTGAGCGAAATTTCACCGCTGTAATCGGGCACGGTAATGCCGCCAAAAGAATTTTCAATATCCAGTTTAACGCTGGCCGGCATATGAATGGTATAATCGATGCTCATGCTGTTTTTACAATTCCGGCAACCATTATTATTATTGCCCTTGATGGTGGTTTTAAAATAAATAGTGCTGCCTCTTTTATCATCTGTAACATTGATGGAGTTAAAAGTGCGTTCGGCATTGTCTGCATCAGAAGAACTGGCTTCAATGTGTATGTCCACTTTTATTTCATTGCCGCTCCAGGTAAGCACTTCCACCTTTCCAAAACTGTTTTCAATGTCGAGGCTGTTACCCGACGCAGTATAGGTTTTAGAAATGTTACGCTCTTTAAAATGTTCGTAACGTTTATGCTTGTCGTCCTGTGCACCGGCATTTTTGAGTGCCATACAAAGCGTAAGGCTAAGTACGCTGGATAGTATTATTCGTTTCATGGCTTTCTTTTTTTGAATTTTTATATTGATTAATGATCAGCAGTTGCCGGCTCAGCAGTTCTGCCTGCAGCTGCAAGTTTTGAATCATTGCTTTTATGATCACATCATGATTCGGTGATGCGGCTGCCTGTGATTTGAGTACACGATAGCTGCTGTCTAACGTGGCTAAATCTCCGGCAAACTGTTTGTAGAGTTGCGGATCGGTATTTTCAATTGATTTCAGTTCTTCCTGTTTTACAGCAATGCTGTTATAAATTTCTTCAGCCTGCGGTGCATATTCCGGTGCCAGGTTTTTTATTTCCCCGGGGGGGAGGGTGTCGCTGTGTTTTTCAGCAGCGGCAATATCTCCCGGGTTTATTGTTTCATGGCTATACTTCTGTACAATGATGTAACCTGTTAATCCCACTATCAGCAGCACCGCTGCTGCCGCAGCCCATTTGTAAACAGGTTTCCATATAATTACTTTGGCGGATTTTTTTTCCGCTTCGGGCAGTTTGATCTTTGCCCAAACCGCTTCCGGGGCATTTTCAGTATCCATCAAATGCCGGTGCTGCTCAATAAATTTTTCTACTCTTTTACTCATATACATTCACTGCTTTTAAAATTTCAACGAGTTTGTTTTTTGCACGTATGTATTGTGTGCGTACGGTAACATGTGTCACCTGCAATATCTCCGCTATCTCCTCATGATCGTAGCCCTCCAGCAAATACAACGATAATACCGTGCGGTAACCATCGGGCAATTGCTGGATGGCGGTCTTCACTTTTTGCACGGTCAGTTCCGGGTCAGGGCCATCATCTGCGCGGTCATCCCTTGTGTCTTCCAGTGTGCTGATATCATCAATAAAGAACTTATTGCCTTTTACCTTGTAAATGCTTTTATATACCACAATCTGTTTCAGCCATGCGCCAAAGGTTGATTTTTGCTGAAAGGTTTTCAACTGCATGAACGCATCGGTAAAGGCTTCCTGCAATACATCTTCGGCGTCGGCATTTTTATTTACAATGCGCAGTGCGGTGTTGTACATGGCTTTTGAATACCGGTCGTATAACTTACGGTAGGCGCTTGTATCACCTTCCAGGCATTGCTGTACCAGGATCTCTGCAGGTATAACGGTTGTTTGTTCCAGGCGTTGGTTGTTTATATAAAGTGAAGGTATTTAAACAAATGTTGCACGGGTACTAAAAAAAAATTGGCGGTCGTATTACAGGTTATATGGCGGCTGAACTGCAACGCGATAGTAAGACTGCTGTGTATACAATAAACGTAAAAGCCTTATGCGCTCATTGCCAGTGATGCAGCATTCATCCTGCTGTATACCTGAAAATTTTTCTATAAAAGATTTGCATCATTCAGATTTTTTTCTATTTTTGTATCAGCTTACTACACACTACCTCTAATCTGAAACCCAATTTCCACTGATAAATCTTTAAGAACAATGCAACGGTAATACCGGTATGTTATCACTATGCCAGTATACCTTATGCGGTGCAATTTTTTGCCTGCGCAGCATCCTTTTATCTCTCCGATACCTCTGATTTGTCCGCACACCCCCCATTGATGTAATTTTTTCTATCCAACCCTGTAAGAGGCCTCTGACACTATTCTCAATTTTTGAACAAGAAAAAATTAATTACAATGGAAAAGAATTTTACACAGGCCGGAAACGTATTTAAGATCATCACAGCGGTTATTATTACGCTGGTGCTGATGCTGGCCGTAAAAAGAGCAACAGCGCATACTGTGGTGTATTATACACCGCCATGTTTTACCCAGGGATCAACCGTGACTGTTGGTGTTAAAGTGATCATTGCCGCTTCTGGTTCATATTATCACTGGCAATACCGTACTGCACCGGGTGGCAGCTGGACCTGGCTTTCCAATGGCAATAACACCATCAACGGACGTGTGTTCAGTGTTACCAATGCTTCACTGGTATCAAACGTGGCAGATTATACACCCAATCTTGTGATTGCCAACGTAGGCTCTCCCGCATATACCACCGAACTGAATAATGTTGAATTGCGTGTAATCATGACCAATGGCCTTGACCCGCAATACAATCCTTACCCAACAACATCGGCATGGGGTGCAGAAGAATGGAGCAATGCCAACCAGGCAAAATATATCCGCCTGAATGCGAAGCCGAATAATGAAACATGTTATTCCAACTGTTCCGGTAATATACTGGTTACTGATCCTGCAGCACTTGCCCCGGCTCTTACAGATTATTTCGGCGGTTTTGAATCTGGTACCGGGTCAACCGATCTCAACTTCAGCACGCCCGGCACATATGGTGCAACGGCTAAGGCTGCAACTGATATTTCAAAATGGACAAGCGGCACTCCCGGTGCGACCCCTTTATACAGGGTGATGAGCAATGCCGACTCAATGAATACCGCCTTCAGTGCTTTTGCCCCGCATTCTGGTAACCAGATGATGGTGGTGAGCAATAATAACAGCGCTGCCAACCGTATCTGGTACAGGACATCGGTGGTTTCCAGCGCATCAACATTTTTTGGCGGCCAGGTGAGTTTTAAAGCATGGTTTGCCAAAGTGGATGCAAACAACGCATCCATGGTGCTGGAAGTAAAGGGTGCCACCACTCAAAGCGGAACTGTTGCGTCCTTTGGCGGTAACAGCACTACGGCAACCATTAGTGGTAATGCAGGCAACTGGATACAGCTCACTTTAACAGTTAGCATTCCTGTGGGCACTTACAAAAAACTGGAATACAGCATCCATACTTCTGGCAACAATGTTACCAATGTAGCCATTGACGATATTTGCCTGGTTGAACCAGCAGCGGCAATATTACCCGTTTCATTACTGCCTTTGCAAACATCTTATGCCGACGGTGTTTCTCATTTAACATGGTCTACTACTGAAGGGATCAATAGTAATTATTTTGAAGTGGAACGCAGCACCAATGGCACCGATTTTTATGCAGTAGGTAAAATATACGCAAATGGTTACAGCAACCGCACCATCAGTTACAGGTTTGATGATGTGAAAGCCGGTGCAGGAGCCAACTATTACCGCCTCCGTATTGTGGATAAGGATGGCAGTTTCTCTTTCAGCAATATCACCGTGGTGAATGTTACGGTAAAAGGATTTTTTGTAACCGGCGCATACCCAAGTCCGTTTACCGATAAAGTGAACATCAGTCTTTCAAGTGAAAACAGCGGTAAGGCATTCATCCGCATGTCTGACCTCGCAGGCCGCCAGCTGTCAGTGCAAACGGCAACAGTCAATAAAGGCATCACCAGCATCACACTTGATAATTTAGGTGCATTGGGCAAGGGTATATACCTGGTGGAAGTGAAATTTAATGGCAGTACCTATACACAGAAAATAATGAAATAAAAAGACTCTTACACATGCGTTTGCAACATCGGCCGGCTTACGCCGGCCGTTTGTTATTTCACAGGTGCGGTACAGGCTTATTCAATATCTTTATCGCTTATTAGAAAAGATGTTTGTGCGGCACTATCATATTATCATTGTTTGTTTTTTTTGTTTTGCGGCTATCCGTTTATGTGCACAGCATGAGCAGGAAAAGCCAGATACTTTTTTTCTTGCCAAGAAAAAAGGACTGATGGGCAGGCTGGGCCGGAGTATTTCAACCACTCCGCCGCCTGAAGATGCCCCGCAGAAAGTGGAAAATCCTTTTTTAAAATTCAAGGGCAAGATCATCCGTTCGGTGGAAGTACTTTCCCTCGGTTTCCAGCGAAATATTTATGATACCAGCCTGGTGAAATATAACCTCGGTATCCGGCTGGCCAATGTATTTCACAAAAACTCTACTGAAAAAGTGATACGGCGCAACCTGTTCTTTGTGCAGGGCGACCGGTTATATCCATACCTGTTTGCAGATAACGAACGCTATTTGCGTGACCTTTCTTTTATACAGGACGCACGTATCCTTGTTGATTTTGCAGAAAACAGCATCGACTCTGTGGATGTGCTGGTGCTTACCAAGGATGTATTTTCACTGGGCGCCAAATTAAAAATAGACGACCGCACCCGTGGCCGTATTGAAGTAAGTGATGAAAACATTGCAGGCAGCGCCACAAAATTTACAATAAGCGGTTTGTACGATGAACCAAGACAGCCGCAAAGAGCGCTGGCCGCAGAGCTGGTGCGCAGGAATATTGGAGGTTCTTTTGTTGACTGGACGGCAGGCTTCAGTAATTTCTCCTCATCATACAGCAGTGGCAGGTGGGAGGAGTCGAAAATATATACGCGTATTGACAAACCGCTGGTAACACCTTTTATTCCCACTACCGGCAGCCTGGAAGGCGGTTATTACCAGTCGAACGATGCATACCAGTCGGGTCCGTCCTACAAAAGCAATTATAAATACCGTTATTATAATGCCGATGGCTGGTTTGCCTACAGTCTGGATAACAGGAGAAGGCTGTACAACAACCGCGAAATACGCATCCATAATTTTGTTGCAATGCGGGCCTTTACCTATCATTTTACCGCAATACCCGATAAGTTCAAAGACACATTCAATTTCATTTTTACCAATACAACTGCCGCACTCGCCTCTATCAATATCTTTAAACAAATATTTTACAAAACCAGTTTCCTGTATGGTTTTGGCCGGAGCGAAGATGTGCCCGAAGGATTCTCCATTTCACTCATTGGCGGGTATGCAACTAAAAAAAATCCCGGTTACTTTATAAAGGGCCCGGTGAACCGTCCTTATTCAGGGCTCGATTTTGGTTTTGGCAATTTTGATAAAACGGGTTTTTACAGCAATTTCACTTTCAGAACCGGTGGCTATTTTTACAGGGGGCGTTTTGAAGACCTGAATATACTTTTTAACGTGGAGCATTTTACACGTTTGCGTAAGATCAATAACTACTGGTACCAGCGCACATTTATCAATACCGGGTTTACCACGCAAATCAATCCTGCGCTGGATGCACCATTGTACATCAACAACGTGTTTGGCCTGCCTTATTTTAATCCGGGCGGTCTCAGCTCCGATCTTCGTGCAACAGTAAAGCTGGAATCGGTTTATTATAATTCAAAAAAGATACTGGGTTTCAGGTTTGCACCCTTTAGTTTTACCGACTTTGCATTTTTAAAACCAACAAGGCTGGGATTAAAAAGCGGTGATCTTTATACCGCTTTTGGGGGCGGTATCCGCACCCGCAACGAAAACCTTGTTTTTGGTACCATTGAGTTAAAAGGATATTATTTTCCCCGTACCACCGGCAGCATGAAGCCCTGGAGAATAGAGGTAAGCACCAATATCCGCTTTAAATACAATAGCAGTTTTATCCGCAGACCCGATTTTGTAAGTGCCAATTAAACGTATAAAAAAACCGCCCTGAAGGCGGTTTTAAAATATTGCGAATAAAGATCATTTACATTAAGTCCATGGCTTTTGCCAGGAAAGTGGTGTTAAAAGGCAACACCATAGAACAATAAGCCCCAATCGGAGACCATAATACGGCAAAAAAGCCCACAACAGAAATTAAAAATAATACCCAGTATATTCCTTTTTGTTTCTTGGTCATGTTTCGTAAATTTTTTTGCAAATATAGGGCAGCAGGTTTAATCGTCATGATTTCAGGCAAAATTATTTACCCTGGAAAAACGGGTTGTCCCCATTAAAAAATTTGGGGTGTCAATATTTTAATGTGTATTTTTTACATTTTGATTTAAAGACAGTATCTTGCTGCTATTTAACGGCTTGCCATGTTGATACATTTTTACTTACGATATTCCACCAAGTACGGACAAACAATTTTTGTTAGCGGGGATACAGACAAATTGGGTAATGGAGATCTCTCCAAAGCATTGCCTATACAATATTTTAACGACCAGTTCTGGCACGGTACTGTTGAACTGGACGATGCTGCCAGTACCGCACCACTCAAATACAAATATATCCTGCGGGAAGAGGGCCAGCATGAAACCGTGGAATTTGGCGATGATCGTTTACTGGCACTGGATACAATGGATGCCGGAGAACTGGTATTATTTGATACCTGGAATTTTGCCGGTGAAACGGAGAATGCTTTTTTTACACAGCCTTTCCAGGATGTGTTGCTGAAGCAGGATAAAGCCAAAACAAAAAGCAGGCTTTCTAAAAATTACACACACGAATTAAGGGTAAAGGCGCCGGTACTGGGTGCCGGCGAAGTAATATGTGTTACCGGCTCAGGAGCGGCGCTGCAGGAATGGAATACTATAACCCCGCTGCTGCTGGAGAAGAATAATACCTGGTGGAAGATAAGACTGAACCTTTCTGGTGAAAGTTTTCCGCTTACCTATAAGTACGGGGTGTACAATACTGCCGAAAATAAATTCTCTTTTTTTGAAGAAGGCGATAACCGCACTTTAATGGGGGATGCTGCCAAAAAGAAAACCACCATTTGTCATGATGGCTTTGTAAATATCAAATGGAAACCCTGGCGTGGCGCCGGTGTGGCTATTCCAGTTTTCAGCCTGCGCAGTAAAAACAGTTTTGGCGCCGGTGAATTTACCGATCTGAAACTGCTGGTTGACTGGGCAAAAAAGACCGGCTTAAAATTGATTCAGCTTTTGCCACTCAACGATACCACCGCCACACATACCTGGAAAGATTCCTATCCCTATGCGGCCATATCGGCCTTTGCATTGCACCCGCTGTATCTTAATCTTGAAGCCGCGGCAGGCAAGGAACATGCGGCGCTGGTAAGGCCGCTGCGCAAAAAACAGCAGCAGTTAAATGAGCTGCCCGATATGGATTACGACAGTGTGATCAAATTCAAAACATCGGTCATTAAGGAAATTTACCTGGCGCAAAAAGATACACTCAAAAACGATCAGGAGTATTTTAAATTCTTTGAACTTAACCGTTACTGGCTGGTGCCTTATGCCGCATTCTGCTACCTGCGTGATAAATACAACACCTGCGAGTTCAGTAAATGGAAAGCAAACAGTGTGTATGATGAAGATGCTGTGCAGCGCCTGGTAAGTCCCGCGCACAAACATTACGATGATATTGCCGTGCATTATTTCACACAATATCATTTGCACCTGCAGCTGAAAGAAGCCACCGCGTACGTACACAGGAACGGCATTGTGGTTAAAGGCGATATTCCCATTGGTATTTACCGCAACAGTGTGGATGCATGGATGGCGCCATCCTTATACAAGATGGATGCACAGGCGGGTGCACCACCGGATGATTTTGCCGTTAAAGGGCAGAACTGGGGTTTTCCAACCTACAACTGGGCTGCCATGCAGCAGGATAATTTTACCTGGTGGCGCCAGCGCTTTGAGCAAATGAGCAATTACTTCGATGCATTCCGCATTGATCATATACTCGGCTTCTTCCGCATCTGGAGTATTCCCTTGCATGCGGTGGAAGGTATTATGGGAAGATTTGATCCTGCTATCCCGGTTCATATTAACGAACTGTTTGAGCGTGGCATTTCTTACGAATGGCACCGCTACTGCAAACCGCATATCAACGATGATGTGCTGTGGCAGTTATTTGGCAACCACATGGTGTATGTGAAAGAACGTTTCTTGAATGGTTATGAACTGAAAGAGGCATTTAACACACAGCGTAAAGTGGAAGAATATTTTGCTGCGCATGCCGATGAAGATGCTTCGGTGAAACAGGGATTGTTTGATCTTATCAGCAACGTGATATTGTTTGAAGAAGAAAATTCGCAGGGACAAAAATTCCATTTCCGTTTTGGGATGGAACAAACATTGTCGTTTCAGCAGCTGGATACCCACTCGCAGCAACAATTGAAAGACCTGTATGTAAATTATTTCGTCCGCCGCCAGGATGATTTCTGGATGCATGAAGCCATGAATAAATTGCCGGGTTTAAAACACAGTACCAATATGCTGATATGCGGCGAAGATCTTGGGCTGGTTCCTTCCTGTGTGCCGGATGTAATGCGGCAGCTGGGTATTTTAAGTCTGGAGATACAGCGCATGCCCAAGAAAACACAAACAGAATTTTTCCATCCCAATGATGCGCCCTACCTGAGCGTGGTTACACCATCCACACACGATATGAGCACTATCCGCGGCTGGTGGGAAGAAGATCGGGTTAAGACACAACGATTCTACAATACTATCATGGGCCGCTATGGCGAAGCGCCATATTTCTGTGAAGCATGGATCAATAAGGAGATTGTGCTGGAACATTTATATTCTCCTGCCATGTGGAGCATATTGCAGTTGCAGGACTGGATGGGATGTGATGAAAAATTAAGAAGGCCCGATCCCAACGAAGAACGCATTAACATACCCGCCAATCCCAATCATTACTGGAGATACCGCATGCATATACCGCTGGAACAGTTGCTGAAAGAAGATGAATTCAATGCAGCGGTAAAAGAATACATCGCTTCCAGCGGCCGGTAAAAAAAAGTTGCCGGCATTTTATGTAATTACGAAAGTGCGGGCATCCGCATAACAAATTAACTGTTATGCAAGCAAGGGTGCAACTCTCCATTCCACAGCCATGCCATGAAGACTGGCACCACATGACGCCTTCAGAAAAAGGACGTTTCTGCAGTGTCTGCACCAAAGAAGTGGTGGATTTTACCAGTATGAGCGATACCGAAGTATTGCATTTCTTCCTCGATAATAAAAATGAAAAAGTATGTGGCCGGGTGTACCCCGACCAGCTGCACCGCCCAGTTGCAAAACCTGTTTACCCGCAAAAAAATAAATGGTGGTACTGGAACTATGCGGCGATGCTGCTTTTTTTCTTTCAAAAATCTGCATCAGCAAAAATTCATGGAGGGCTGCTTGTTACACATAATAAAACAGTAAAAAGACCCGCACCTTTTTCAACAAAAACCCTCTACAGGTTTTCGCAGGGTAATATGCTTCATGTTAAAACAACTGTTACAGGGAAAATTACAGATGATAAGGGAACTCCGCTTTCCGGCGCATCCATTGTTATCAAAGGATCCAATGTTGCAGCAGTTTCAGATTCAAAAGGAATATTTCGCATTGAGGCAAATACTGACAGTGCTGTTTTAACTGCGAGTTATGTTGGCTTTGAAACAGCGCAGCTCACACTAAAAAACCTGAAATCATACACCGATATAGAGATTATTTTAAAGCCGCAGATGCTGGGCGGGCTGGCGGTTGTTGGAGGTTTGGAAAGTACAGAGGGCGCATACAGTGCTTCTGTACTCAAACATGTTGCTGTAATTGAAGTGCTGGATAATGCCACACACAAGCCTATTATAGCAACAGTTACTGTTGTTAAAAACGGTTACATGGAAAAATCGCCGGTAACAACAGACGCAAAAGGGCTGTATAAACTAAAACGCATAAGGGAAGACGACAGCTACAAGGTATCCATTGAAGCCGGAGGATACCTTCCGTCTACCCTCGATATCAAAGGCTGGATGTTTAATGACAGGAAAGAAACCCGTTATGTTTTTTTAGAAAAGGCACCGGCGCCTGGTGATTTTAAAAACCTGGAAGCGGTAACTGTAACAGGTTATGAAAATAATAAAAAGATTTGTGTAATGCTGGGAGGTATATCTTCTGTCACCACCATCAGGCGTACTTACACCGATACACTGAACCTGCTTAAAACAAAACTGGCAGGTTCTTTAAGAATCGCTCCCAACCCGGTACAAAAAGGCGGTGCTTTCAATTTACTGTACACGGTAAAAGAAAGCGGCACTTACCTTATTCAAATTACCGATGCTGCAGGTTTGCTGGTGCACCAACAGCAAGTTGCTGTAATGCAGAAAAACGGCAGTCTGCAAATTCAAACTGCCGCATCATGGAGCAGTGGTGTGTATTATCTGCGTCTCAGCAATGCAGAAAATAAGTTACTAAGCACAAACAGTTTCATCGTTCAGTAGTAGTGTTGGTTGTTTATGCCGGTCCAGGTTGCTGCCTTACGAGATTAATGAAAATCAGGAGCGCCGGGCCGGTTTCTTTTCAGGTTTACAACCACTGGAAGATTGTAAACCTTATTTAAATGCCGGGTGAAACTGCTGCAGCGTATCTCTTAAAAACTCCCTGTCGAGGTGTGTATAAATTTCCGTGGTGGTAATGCTTTCGTGCCCCAGCATTTCCTGTACGGCACGCAGGTCGGCGCCGCCTTCCACCAAATGCGTGGCAAAAGAATGCCTGAAAGTATGTGGCGAAATATTTTTAGTGATGCCTGCATTTTTGGCCAGTTCCTTTATTACCAAAAAAACCATTACACGGCTCAGCTTGCTGCCACGGCGGTTCAAAAATAAGATGTCCTCATTGCCTTTTTTAATGTCAATATGCACGCGGATATCATTGCGGTAGATATTGATGTATTTAATGGCATCGCTGCCGATAGGTACCAGTCTTTCTTTATTGCCTTTGCCAATTACCCTTATAAATCCCACATCAAGGTATAAGCAGCTTAATTTAAGTTCTACCAGTTCGCTCACACGCAGCCCGCAGCTGTATAGTGTTTCCAGCATGGCTTTGTTACGGCCGCCTTCGGGCTTGCTCAGGTCGTTTTGTGCAATGATCTTTTCTATCTCCTCAAAGCTGAGTATATCGGGTAATGCCCTTCTTAGTTTGGGTGCTTCCAGCAGGGCCGTGGGGTCGGTGCTGGTGATCTGTTCCTGCAGGCAGTATTTAAAAAAACTGCGCAACCCCGATATGATGCGTGCCTGCGAAGTGGGCGTCATGCCCAGCTCGGCAATCCACCGTACAAAGCGCTCCAGGTCTTTTAATGTAACAGCAGCAGGAGGTTTGTGCTCATCTGCCAAAAAAACGGCCAGTTTATCAATGTCACGGAGATAGGCTTCCACGGAGTTTGCCGCCAGCGATTTTTCCAGCTGCAGCCATGCCTTAAAACCTTTTATATAAACTTGCCACATAATAACAGTGCAGTGCGTATTTAAAACAATTATACGCTATTTTCGCAATTCAACATTTTAAAAGCAACCCAATATTTCATGCAGGCAGTTAATCTTCGTTCGTTTAAACAAAAGGTAAACCACAACAAAAAAACATTCCGCCGCTTTCTTACAAAAATTGAAAAAGACCCTCCACGCGGACTGGATAAATTAACTGCCGCACTGGAGCCGGAAATATGGAAGGAAGTGGACTGTCTTACCTGTGCCAACTGCTGCAAAACGATGACGCCTACTTTTACAGTTGCTGATATTAAGCGTATTGCCACGCATTTTAACCAAACACCCGAGGAGTTCAAAAAGCAATGGTTGGTGTTTGATAAAAAAGAAGGCGACTGGCAAAACAAAAAACAACCCTGCCAGTTTTTGAATTTGAATGACAACAAATGTTCTATTTACGAAATACGCCCGGCCGACTGTTCCGGGTTTCCGCATTTGCCCAAAAAGAAAATGGTGGATTATATGCATGTGCACAAGCAGAACATTGAATACTGCCCTGCTACCTATAAACTGGTGGAAAAAATGCAATCTGCACTGAATAAATAAAAATTGCTGGTCTGTATGCCGGGATTATTTTCAACAGCAGCAGGGTGCGGAATTAAGATGTATAAATTCTAAACTTGTGTTACAAAACTCTCCTGCATCTTTTCCATGAGGCTGGTGGAAAGCATGCGGTGTGCAATGCGTATCATGTTTTTAAATGCGGTGGCGTGGGAAATGCCATGACCGATGATAACAGGTTTGCTTACCCCTAAAACGGGTACACCGCCATACTGTTCAAAATTGAATCGGTCGAAATGTTCGTCATGGATGTCGCGGCGTTTTACAATATCGTAAATGCTTTCGGCCAGTTTTAAAACAACATTGCCTGTAAAGCCTTCGCATACCAGTACATCAGCTTTGTTAATGAGGATATCACGGCCTTCGATATTGCCGTAAAAATTGATCAGTTTATTTTCTTTCAGCAGGGGATAGGCAGCCTGTGCCAGCAAATTACCCTTGCCTTCTTCTTCACCCAGGTTTACCAGACCTACTTTTGGGTTTTCAAAATTGAGAATGTGCTTGGCGTACAACGAACCGAGTATGGCAAACTGGTTCAGGTTTTCGGGTTTGCAGTCGGCATTAAGACCAACATCCACCAGCAACCCCAAACTGCCATCTTCTCTTGGCATATAAGCACCAATAGTGGGGCGTAAAACGCCTTCAATGGTTTTAATGCTGAAGAGTGAACCCACCATCATGGCGCCGGTATTTCCTGCGCTGATGAAGGCGTCAATTTTTCCATTGGCCAGTAAATAAAAACCGATGGCGATGGAAGAATTCTTTTTTTCCTTTAAAGCCTTAGTGGGGTGTTCATTCATTTCAATCACCTCGGGTGCATGAACAATGGTATAGGATCCTGCAGAAATACCGGCTGCTTCCACCAGTGGCTTCACCTGTGCTTCGTCTCCCAGCAGGGTGAGATGTACAGGTTCATTGTACTCTGCAAAATATGCGGCAACTCCTTTAACAGCTTCTGCGGGCGCAAAATCGCCGCCCATCATATCTAATCCAATATTCATTGCAATGGCTTTAAATAAAAATTCTAAACCCCAAATCCGGAAACGAATTTAAAGTTTAGAATGGAGATAAAGAAAATTATGATCAGGCTTTCAGCGGAGCTTTCTCAGCCACTAATTTTCCTTTATAGAATAATTTACCTTCGCTCACGTGTGCACGGTGACGTACATGTGTTTCGCCGGTTGTTTTGTCCACGCTTAATGTTGCAGCAGTAGCTTTATAGTGTGTCCTTCTTTTTGCACTGCGTTGCTGACTATGGCGCCTTTTGGGATTTGGCATGACTTATAATTTGAATTATGAATTAAAAATTATGAATTAGCAATTAAATAAAACCTTATTCCTGTTTACTTATTACTCTTTTTACTTTTCTTCTTAAACTGTTCCAGGCCTTTCCACAACTGGTTGGCGTTATGCTCTTCCTGTTGTGACTGTTCCATTCCTTTCAGTTTTGCCAGCACCTCCTTGTTGCACTGCGGTCCGCCCATTTCTGCTTCACTGCACATTTTCTGCATGGGAAAACTCAGCATCACAAATTCGTAGATCCAGTTGGTTACGTTAATGTGGCTTTCGGTACGGCTGATATAAAACACATCCGGGTCTTCTTCCTGTTCATTCATCTCATCAGGATTCTCCACCAGCTTTACCAGCATGTTGAATTCATCCCAGATATCCATTCCCAGCTGGTTGCCGCAACGGTCGCATGTTACATCGGCCCTGCCGCCAATTTCAAACTTCAGCAGCATGAAACTGCTTTTTTTGTCCAGCGATAATTTTACCGTGGCATGGCAGTTACTGAATTCCGTAACACCCTTTTCAGCAAAGAACTTATCATCCACCTCGTAATTAAACTCATGAATACCGGGCTTCAACCCCACAAACGCTATCTCAAATCCCCGCTTATTCGCCAGTATGGATGGTTTAAAGGACGGCAAAGGTAAGCCAAAATTTTGTGATTTGAGGCATCAATCTTGATTTTTTGGCCTTATGGCCGTATAAAACGGTTTCAGTACTTTTAATCCTGTATGCGATATAAAAAAAAGGAGTTATTTGTAGGACTGTTACTGGTACTTGCGGTTGTTATAAAATGGTATTCGGCCAGCAGTGCAAGGGTAGAAAATGGTTATGCCACAGGAGCTTACCCCCGGCTCGCCACTTTTTTAAGGCTCTTGTTTGGCTGGCTACCCTTTAGCCTGGGAGATGTATTGTATGGTTTATTTGGTTTATGGGTACTGCTGAAATTAATAAAGGGGATAAAACTGGTTGTGCAAAAGCAGGCCACCTGGAAAGGATTTGGAATAAAATGTGTCAAAACGGGCATTATGCTGCTTTTGCTTTATGTTGTTTTCAACGGTCTTTGGGGTATTAATTACAACCGCAAAGGCATTGCCAGCCAGCTGGGGTTAAAGATGGACAAATACAGCACGGAAGAACTCAAACAAATGAACGCACTGCTGCTTGAAAAGGCTAATAGGGCCAAAAAGGCGTTGGTGGATGCAGGTACCGGTTACACAACTTCGGCCGAATTGTTTGCAATGACCGGGCAACAATATCAAAAAATTGATTCGGCCTATCCCTTTTTAAAATACAATAACAAAAGTATCAAGCCTTCGCTGTGGGGCTGGCTGGGAAACTATGTTGGTTTTTTAGGATACTATAATCCTTTTACAGGCGAAGCACAGGTGAATGTACAGGTGCCAAAATTTTTACAGCCTTATACGGTTTGCCATGAAGTGGCGCACCAGTTAGGTTATGCAAAAGAAAATGAGGCCAATTTTGTAGGATACCTTGCAGCAAGCACCGCTGATGATAAACAATTCCAGTATTCCGTTTACCTGGACCTTTTTTTATACAGCAACCGCAATTTGTTTGGCACCGACTCGGCTGCAGCAAGAAGCTATTCCGACCAGTTGCTGCCCCAAATAAAAACCGATTTAAAAGAATGGAGGGAGTTTAACCGCCGTCATAAAAACCCGGTTGAGCCGGTGATACGATGGATGTACGGAAAATATTTGCAAAGCAACGAACAGCCGCAGGGCATGCTCAGCTATGATGAGGTCACCAGCTTTTTAATTGCGTACTATAAAAAGTTTGGAAAGATATGATCCCTGTTAGCCATGGTCAACATTTACCGTGTTTGGCTGTTAAGCATGTATGAAACTTGTTATTTCCATTCTTATTCCCCTGCTCACGGGTAGTATTGCCGGTTTTTTTACAACAATGGGTGTTAAGGGCTGGTATGCCACAGCAGTAAAGCCATCATTTAATCCACCCAACTGGATTTTTGCCCCTGTATGGACGGTTTTGTATGTGTTAATGGGAATTGCACTTTATTTAATTTGGAAACAGGAGGCAAATAAACTTACAAAGCAAACGGCTTATATATTATTTGCGGTGCAGCTGCTGTTTAATTTTTGCTGGTCTTTTATTTTCTTCTCCCTGCATCAAACAGGCTGGGTGTTGGTTGAAATTATAGTAATGTGGCTGGCCATCTTGTTTACTATTCTGTGGTTCGCAAAAATTTCAGTGCCGGCCGCCTGGTTACTGGTGCCTTATATCAGCTGGGTAAGTTTTGCCACCGTGCTGAATTTTTATATCTGGAAACTCAATTAAAACTGGTTCTTCCACATCATGCTCTCTACCGGCTTGCCGGGCTGGCCGCTGTATTTCGCATTTTTCTTTTCATTATACTTCACTTCAATCTCGCCATCTACCGGAAAATAAATGAGCTGTCCAATGGGCATACCCCGGTACACCCGTACCGGTTGTTTTACCGATATCTCCAGTGTCCAGTTACCGCAAAAACCTACGTCTCCTTTGCCGGCGGTGGCGTGTATATCAATGCCCAAACGGCCCGTACTGCTCTTGCCTTCCAAAAAAGGCACGTGCGCATGTGTTTCGGTGTACTCTTCCGTTACGCCCAAATAAAATTCATGCGGGTATAACACAATGCCCTCTTCGGGGATGTCAAAATGTTCAATGGTGTTGTGCTTTTTTGCATCCAGCTCTTTGTTTACATAACGGGCCAGGTGTTTGCCCAAATGCACATCATAGCTGTTACTTCCCAGGCACTCACGGTCATAAGGTTCAATTTTGATGGTGCCTTTACCAATCTCTTCTAAAATACGTTTATCGCTTAAGATCATTGTTTGAGTTTTTTGTTACCGGCTTTAGTAATTCTGTGCAGCATTGTTGCGTCGCACACTTCAACTGCATACCTTTATGCAGCAATTTCAACAGGCGTAAAAATAAATATTCAATATTCAATGGCCAATATTCAATAATCAACATGCCACTGGTTTATCAACAAAATATTAACGGGTTCACTAAAATGGGGGTGTGGCATATTACCGAGCCCGAATCATTTTTTTTACAACAGGTGCCGCTGCAAAAAGAGATCACTCACCCGCATAAAAGACTGCAGCACCTTGCCGGGCGGTATTTACTGAAGGAATTATATCCTGACTTTCCGCTCGAGCTGATCCGCATTGCCGATACCCGCAAACCATTTTTAGAAGACGAAGCCTATCATTTTTCCATTTCCCATTGCGGGGAATATGCGGCGGTTGTGGTAAGCCGTGCTTACCGGGTAGGGGTGGATATTGAAAGGGTTACCGGTAAAGTACAAACCATATTGCATAAATTTCTTACGGCTTCTGAACAGCAGTTGCTGCACAATGGTGTTGCAGATAAAAATGCCACATTGTTATGGAGCGTTAAAGAATCGGTTTACAAATGGAAGGGCAGTGGCGGGGTGGATTTTAAAAAGCACATTAATATCGGGCAAATTAATGCAGGCAATGATGAAGGTGTGGTGCATTGTATGTTTGATCATTCTGTGCCGCTGCAGGTACATTATCTTTTCTTCAACAATAACGCGTTAACATGGGTGTCATCAATGCGGTAAGGGCGTGGTAATGCGGGGATCCTGGTTAAGCAGCAGGCCAATGGCTTCGTATAAATGCGGGTAAGTGTTTTTCATCTGCCAGGGTTTTTCAAAAAATATTTCAATGCTCTCTGCCCAAAATTCCTGGAAGTTCCTGAGTGCATATTCAGAATAAAGATCGTTGCCCGGCAGTTTCTCCTGTTCAAAAACACGGTTGCCATATTCGCTAAACTCATCAAAAGTGTCCCTGAAGTTACGGTCCACGTTTTCTTCCACTATAAATGTTTGGTAGTATAATGCGTGTGCCAGTTCGTGCAGCCCTACGTTCTGGCCGTTGGAAGGGTTTTGATAACCTACCAGGAAATGCTTCCAGCTCAGGTTAATGGCATGGCCGCTTACATTGCCTTCCAGCACACGTATGGTAGGATGCACGCCTAAAAATTCTTCGGGGTAAACATGTATGAAGCGGAAATTGGGCAGTAAATATTTTTTGAGTCCGAAAGTAAGTTGCACCGCCGCGGCACTTATCAATATTGGCATTTCCTTAAAGCCCGGGTTGCAATGTATTTTAAAAACCTTGTCGGCAATAAACAGCTGTGTGCGTTCAATGAATTTTGATTTTTCCAGCTGTGATAAGCCCGGGTAAAACGGAAAATGTTTTTCCAGTACAGCGGCTATTTCTTCATCTGTAAAATTGAGCTGTTCGCCATAATAAGTGAGGTAAGAAGACGATTGTATCCTTGAGCTGTCATAGGAGCTGCTGCCGTCTTCATCAACATCAAAAAGATCGGGGCGCAATATTTTCAGCCATTGCACGCCGGAATAAAAAGCTAAAATCGCTGCAAGCTCCCATGCGCTGAAAAATAAAGCCAGTATTGCCGCGGCAGCAAATAAGCAGGGTATGATGCGTTCGTCAATTTTCACAGGGCAATTTTTTAAAGCGTTTCATCTGCATCTCCTTCCAGCAGGGGGATGTCGCTTACCGATGCGCCGGCAATGCCTTTTACGCTGCCGTACATGCCACTGGTGCTGAGTAATACTTTTTCCAGTTGTTTCTCCCTTTCCTTCCACATTTTTTCCATCTGTATGCGTTCCCTGGCAATGCTTTGTTTCATGGCCATAAAGCCTTCCACAATGGCTTCCACCTGCCCGCGGAATTCGTTGCCGGTAAGATAATTGTACAGCATCTGCATTTTATCGCCTTTGTTCTCCTGGCTTTTTTGCGCATCGTGAATTTTAATGATGCCGTTGCGCAGCAAATAAGCCACGCTGCTCACTTCGTTAAAGCCACAAACCCATACACCGTCTTTTTCGCCAAATTTTTCCATGTCTTTAGGAAATACCTGCGATACCAGTATGGCCACATCGCTGCCGCTGCTGCGCATATCATTCTTCAGCTTGTCAATCCAGTTATTGCTCCAGGCCTTGGTGCGTTTGCTTTCGTAAATTATTTTGCCGCATACCACACCGCTGTTGTTGCGAACCAGCTGTATGCAGTCGGCACCTTCCACGCCTTTGCCCACTTCTTCAATTACATCAAAGGGAAAATGTTCTTTTAAAATCTCTTCCAGTAAAATTTCCTGGCTCTCGCCCTGCAGCTGCATGCTGCCCTGTTCGCTTTTGCGTTTGAGTTCTTCAATCAGTTTTTGCTGCTGTTCCATCTGCAGCTTGTATTCTTTTGTTTTCAGGTCAAACAGTTCCTGCTCTCTTTTAATAGTGCTGTCTTCTATCTCTTTTCTTTTTTCCAAAAAGCGTTTCTCCAGTTCCAGCTCAAAATTCTTTTGTTTTTCTTCCAGTGCGGTTTTGTCACGCAGCAGGTCCAGTTCTTTTTTCTGCAGTTCCTGCAGTTGCTGGGTTTTTTGTTTGGCTTCTTCTTCCAGTGATTTGAGTTTGGCTGCAGTTTGCTCGGCGGTTCTTTGCTGTGCCTCTGCCACCATTTTTGCCGACTGTGCAGCAAAATCCTCTTCTTTCTTTTTTAACCATTCCTGCATTTTGCCACGCAGTTCTTTTTCCACTTCGCCCCGCAGGCTTTCATTCAGTTCAAATTCGTGACCACAATTGGGGCATTTGATTTCGGCTGCCATTGTAATTTTTTTTACAAGATAATTAAAAATAAAAAGCTTCCGTGACCGAAAGGCTTTGAAACAAAAAATGCAAAAAGCGGGAGTGTGCTTTGCATAAAAAAAGCCCCGGCATTGATCCGGGGCTGAAGTACTCGGGATGGGAATTGAACCCACACTCTCATTGCTGAGAACAGGATTTTAAGTCCTGCGTGTCTACCAGTTCCACCACCCGAGTGACACTTTCTTTATTCAGGTTGCTTGTTCAAAACTGAATGTGGACAACCGAAAAAAAATCCCGGAAGAACCGGGATGATTGTTGAGCGGAAGACCGGGCTCGAACCGGCCACCCCGACCTTGGCAAGGTCGTGCTCTACCAAATGAGCTACTTCCGCGTTAAGTGTAAGAACTATTCCGTTTTTTCGGACGGCAAAAATAAGGGTTGTATCGCTACAACAAAAATTTTTTTACTTGTATTTTGGATTATACAGGGTATTTTCCGGTACAGTCACTTCAGGTTTTCCTTTATAACGGTGTGTGTACAGGTTATAGCAACCGCCAATAACAAATGCCAACACCAAAAACACCTGGCAAAACCATATAAAACGGGAAGTTGAAACCCAGTTATGGGTGAAATCTTTATGGGAATTGTCAATTATTTCCTGTTCCATGCGTTAAAAATTTGCAGTGCAAAAATAAGGGCTGCAATTCAAAAAAACTTATTTGTTATCAACAATTTCTGAAAACTTTGTTTTCTTCCTGATGAAATGTTGCCATATAACAGACCCATGGTACATTCCGGCGGTTTTGCCGTTGCGCTTCACCGGCCATACCGACCGTTTTTTTTCAAATAAAATCCATTTTGTAAAGTGCAGGTGTGCTTTTAATACAGCGCCAAAATAAGCGGTTTGGCCCTGCAGCAGTTCTTTCCACGCCGATACTGCATCCAGTGCAATGCGTACGGGTAATTTAATAATGCGTTGCCTCCAGCTGTAATTTTTAAACAGCATCACCAGGTTATTCCTGAAGTTGAGATATACTTTCCTGCTGCTGCCCTTGGGTAAAGTGCCGCCCCCCACATGGTATACCACCGATGCCGGCTGCACAAATATTTTATAACCTGCCAGCTGCATGCGCCAGCAAAGGTCTATTTCTTCCTGATGTGCAAAAAAGAATTCATCCAGTCCGCCCATTTCATGATATACTGCTGCCCTTACAAACAAAGCCGCACCACTTGCCCAAAAACATTGCTGCACCGAATTGTACTGTCCTTTATCTTCCTCACAAATATCAAATATCCTTCCTCTCATAAAAGGATACCCTAAACTGTCGATCCATCCGCCGCCGGCCCCGGCATATTCAAACATTTTTTTATCGTGGTATGCAAGCAGTTTGGGCTGGCAGGCAGCAATGGCGGTATCCTGTTCCATCAGTTCAATAACAGGTCCAATCCACCCGGCATCCACTTCCACATCGCTGTTGAGTAAAATATAGTAATCGCTTTGCACCTGTTTTAACGCGGTATTGTATCCTTTGGCAAAACCTTCATTGCTGCTGTTCTGCAACAACTCCACCTGCGGGTAGTTGTTTTTTAAAAATGCAACTGAATCATCAGTGGAGGCATTGTCAGCAACGATTACCCTTTTGTTTTGGTACACCGATGCCATGACCGATGGTAAAAACTGTTCCAGGAATTTTTTGCCGTTCCAGTTTAATATTACAATTGCTACAGATGGCTGGGGCATGCGCTGCTTTTAAACTTATCCGCAAACATACTTATAACTTATAACTCCTTACTCATAACTCCTTACTAATTCCTTATTTTTACCTATGCTTTCGCAATTATTAAACTGGCGCACGGCCCTGGCAGTAATAGCCATTGCAATTGTAAGCGGCACCATTTTTTATTCGCAGTACTTGTCAAAAAAAATTGCGGCTGACGAACGCAGTAAAGTAAATGTATGGGTGCAGTCTTTAAAAACACGCAGCACCACCACCGACCAGTCGGCCCTGGATCTTACCACCATCATCACTTCCGAGAATAAGGAAATACCCATCATCGGAACCGATGAAAAAGACAACCCGCTGAATGATTTTTTAAATATCGATTCTGCCAAAGTAAAAGCCGATACCGGTTACCTGCGCAAGCTGGTGACAACATTTAAAAACCAGCATGAACCCATTACGGTGGAGATAAGTAAAGAACCGCTGGTATATAATAAATATTATTACGGCGATTCGAAGTTATTGCAGGAAGTGCGCTATTATCCCATTATACAACTCATCATAGTTGCACTGTTCATCATCATCACGCTTATCACGGTTTCCACACGCAATAAATCCACCCAAAACCAGGTATGGGCCGGTATGGCCAAAGAAACGGCCCACCAGATCGGCACACCGCTTTCCTCATTACAGGGCTGGGTGGAAATGCTGAAAGACAACCCGCAAAATGAAAAAATTGCCAATGAAATGGCAAAAGATGTGGACAGGCTGAAGCTGGTAAGCGACCGCTTTGGTAAAATTGGCAGTACCCCGCAACTGGAAGAAAAGAATGTGGTGGCGCAGGTGGAAAGTATGGTAACTTATATCAAACGCAGGGCAAGCGATAAAGTGAGTTTTGCTGTTACCAGCTTTGATGAAAAAGATGTGCCCGCCATGATCAATGCACCCTTGTTTGACTGGGTGATTGAAAACCTGCTTAAGAACGCCCTTGATGCTATGGATGGCCGGGGAAATATTGGTGTTGCCATAAAAAATGAAACAGCCCATGTGATCATTGATGTTACCGACAGTGGCAAGGGCATCAGTGCATCCAATATCAGCAAAGTGTTTAAACCCGGTTTTACCACCAAGAAAAGGGGCTGGGGGCTGGGACTCAGTTTATCAAAAAGAATTATTGAACAATATCACAAGGGCGAACTGTTTGTGAAGCATTCTGAGCCCGGCAAGGGCACTACTTTCAGAATTGTTCTAAAGAAATAACTCCATTGCTTTTATAGTTTAATGCCGATTACTTATTTTTGCCGTCCCTTAAATAATGCGGAGGTGGCGAAATTGGTAGACGCACTACTTTGAGGTGGTAGCGCCTGAAAGGGCGTGGGAGTTCGAATCTCCTCTTCCGCACAAAAGTGAAGCTTGAAAGGCTTCA